>Ga0206131_10000547_pt1 | contig 51834 bp, 57 predicted proteins | sample Helgoland_Spring_FD_148636 | JGI IMG/M metagenome (GOLD analysis project Ga0206131, IMG submission 148636) | Pelagic subsurface seawater microbial communities from Kabeltonne, Helgoland, North Sea - Helgoland_Spring_Bloom_20160517_1 | ecosystem: Environmental > Aquatic > Marine > Epipelagic ... | reverse complement strand
TTTTAAAAAGTTAATATAATCATCATGTATTAGCTTTATTTTATTAACCTTATTTATAAAATTTATATTTTTATTATTATTATCTTTAAAATAATAATGCATTCTCTTTGAAATAGACTTATGATTACCAATTTCTAAATAGATATCTAGATTTAAATATTTTAATTCAATCTTATAAATATCATAATTTCTTACAACTTTTATTATTTTTAACTTATCTAATTCTAAATCATTAAATTTTACTAAAATATCTAAATCATGTATCAATAAATCATGTAATATTAATGTAGGGTCAAAATTTTTTGAATATGGTGTAATTCTGTATATTTCTATTCTATCATATTCATTGCAATTTCTGTATTCAATATCATTGTATCTTTCTAACATAGAAATCCCAATCTTAACATTATTTTTAATCATTAATTCATTAATTTTATTAAATTCTGATGAATTTATGAACCCTGGTTTTTCAACTAATAAATTAATACCTTTCGTGATTAAATTTTTAGATACATTAAAATGATTCCTAGTATTTACTGTAATTATTGCAAAATCTATTTTTGGCATTACATCTAATCTATCTAAATTCAAATCATTTTTTTTAGTAATGATATCTTGATATCCTAATAAATTATAACTACTATTAACTATTAAATTTTTTGCATGATTGTATCCCATATTACCTAAACCTACTATAACGCTGTCTAATTTATCTAACAGTTTTATTCTATTAATTATATAATTTTGTTGATAAGGTGTCAGGTCATAATATATAGGTAAACTTAATATATTATTACATAAATTTTGTTTCTTATCAGATAAAATTGTAATATCGTTTTTACAAAAACCAGGTTGTTCATCCACAAATTTAGGATATATTATTTGACAATCTACTCCATAAGATTTCATCTTAGTTATTATTAGATCTCTTCTATTATTAATTAGTAATTTTAAAGTAAAATTAAAACCGTTAGGGGATTGATTAAGTAATTTTGGAAAATTAAAAAGCTTCAAATTTGATAGTTCTTTTTGATATATATGAAATTTATATTTTGTATTTAATATTATTTTATCAAAGTGTTCTAATTTGTGTAAGTTAAAAATATTATTTAATGAATTTGGTACAAAATTACCACCTATATTATGATGTTCGTACCTGATACTTTTTCTTCCATTATCACGATACGACCTCATTTTATTAGCTAATTTATTATCAGAAGTTACTATAAAACCAGAATTACCACAGCTACCAAATAGCTTAGTTGGATACATACTAACACAAGATATGTATGAATTAGTTAGTATATTATTGTTATTATAATAAGTACCAAAAGCTTGTGATGAATCTTCTATTAAAATAATGTTATTCAAATTACATAAATTTTTTAGTTTGGTAAAATTATTACTAATCATCCCATATAAATGTACAGTCAAAATAGCTTTTACATTATATTTTAGTATTATTTTTTTTACTATGTTTAAATCTAATTGAAAATCATCATCAATATCAACTAAAATTACTTTTTTACCTAATAATTTTACAGCTTGATATGTAGCCCAGAATGTTAATCGTGGTACTATAATATAATCAAAATTATTTAATTCTAATGATAATAGAGAAACAATAATTGAAGATGTTCCAGAATTAACAGCAATAACATTAGATACATTCAAATATTGACATAATTTTTTTTCAAATTCAAGAGTTAATTTATTATCAATATAATTCTGTTTTTTAAAAACTGTTAGTATTTTTGTTTCTAAATTTTTATTTATAAAAAAATTAGGTAGTTTTATAAAAGGTATCTTAATATTACTATTCTTAAAACTCTTCCTAATTAATTTTCTTGCAAATAAATTATTTATTTTATGACCTGGACGATATGCTATTATTTTACCAGTTAATTTTAACATTCCAATGTCTCCAATTAAATCTAATAACTTATGTTTAGCGAAATCATTATTACTGAATTTTGTATGATTATTTGCTGTTAAAATTATTGTATTTGTTTTATCAACACCTTTTGCCTTGCGATTTTTTATAACATTTTTATATTGTTCATCCCAAAAAAAAGTTTTTGAGTGTGATATCTCATTGTAATAACTTAAAAAATCATTATCACGCCAGGTAAATCTTTGTTCTCCTATATATGGAAAATCAACTATACAAACATATTCTAAAAAATCATTATCTGAAGGAATGTATTTAATATAAGACTTTCCTATATTTACTAATATATCATTTGTAATAATTAATTTATTAATAGGTTTATTAATCGGTTTTACTAAATTTTTCAGTTTATCTACAAATAATCTACTACAACCATCTAAAATAGGAAGTTCATCACTATCTACTAAAATACTAACATTATCTATTTTTAGTGCATTTAATGCACTCATCAAATGTTCTATTTGAGAGTAGTTATTTATAGATGTCATTCCATCTGTATTATTAACATAAAAAGGATGAATAGGGATATGATTTATTGTTAACCCTAAACATGAAGGTAATATATCAAGGTTACATATTTTATTATTATGTAAACCTTTTCCTCTAAATTTAATAGGATGAGATATTGTATGTTGCATGCTTATATATATATATGTTCGTTAACAAACCGTTATATAAAGATAATTTATTTAAACTAAAGTTAATTGTAATATTAATGCTTGATAAGATCCTATCAAAAATAGATATTAATTCTATTATGTTATTAGCTAAAATTATTAATAATATTTCACTAGTGAATAATAATGTTTATACCATAGGTGTAGGTAAAAGCCAACATGTTGTTAGGTTATTTTCAGATCAACTTAAATTATTATCAATAGTTAGTATGAATTTAAACATAACTAATCTATCTCATGGAGATATTGGAATTATAAATGAAAACGACCTAATAATAATAGTTAGTAAATCAGGGAACACTGAAGAATTAATAGATATAATACCCATTTTAAAAGATAAAAAAGCGATTGTTTGTTTAATATCTATGAATTCTCTAGGAATTATCAATAAGATGGTATCATATGCTTTTATATTACCAAAAATAGATGAAATTGATAGCTGTAATTTAATTCCATCTAATAGTATTTTAGTATTTATTCATTACTTTAATAAGGTAGTATTAAATTTAATATCAATAAAAAATTTAAAACCTAATACTATAGTAGCGATGAATCATCCAGGTGGAGATCTTGGAAAATTATCTAAGATTCATACTTAAATTTAAGATAGTTAAGATCATCAATTGTATCTACACTCCTTTCTGGTTTATTTACTACAATTGCATTTACTTTATAACCATCTTGTAATAATTTTAACCATTCAATATCTTCACTTTTTTGAAGGGATATATTATTTTTATTGTCAAAATTATTTAATAAATAATCACTATCATATACAAAAACTCCTATATGTCCCATATATTGATAACTATTATTATAATTTTCTAATTTAGTAGCTGGTATTATATTTCTACTACAGTACATAATATTATTATCTTTATCTAAAATAACTTTACCAATACTCCTAGAACTAGGATGTTCTATATTTTTATCTATTTTAAATACCATAGTAGAACATACCATCCTATTATACATACAATTATATTTATAATTATCAATACAATCATCTATCATAGAAGGGTCAATAAAAGGTTCATCTCCTTGAACATTTACAATTACATCTTTAGAATATTCTAACATATTTCTTTCTGAAGATTTAATAAATTTTAATATTCTATCAGTACCATTCTTACATTTATTTTTAACAATCACACATTCTACCTCTGGATTGATAGAATAAACATCTTCTTTAATAATATTATCATCTGTTAGAACAATCACTCGATCTATATTTTTACATTTTAAAACTTGTCTGATAACACGATTTATAATTGATACATTATCTATTTTTTTGATTAATTTTTCAGGTAAACGTGTACTCTTTAATCTTGCTGGGATAAAACAAGTAACTTTTTTTAGAGGATTAAAATTAATTCCTTTAATACTATTATGTAAAGTATAAAAATATCTAAGTAAATCTTCTACCATACTAAGATGAAATTGAGTAGGACCATCACAAAGAGCTTTTTCTGGATCATCATGTACCTCCATAAAAAGTCCATGACAGTTAAAAGTTATAGCAAGTTTTCCCATATCTTTAATGTATTTTCTTAAACCCCCTGAACACACCACTCCAGAATCATTTTTTAATCCAGGTTGTTGAAGACAATGAGTTATATCCATTGTTAGTAAATTTTCAGGAGTATTCATTTCTATTAAATTACGACTATCTACTATCAGATCATTGTAACCAAACATAGTCCCCCTTTCACACAATATAACTTTTCTATTCCCAGTAGAAAAAACTTTATTTCTAGCCTTAATCATTATATCGCTGTTCATAAATTGTCCTTTTTTAATATGAATAATTTTACCTGTTTTTCCAGCGGCAATTAATAAATCTGTTTGTCTTGCTAGGAATGCGGGTATTTGAATAATATCAACATAATCTTTTATTATATCTGCTTGAGCTGGTTCATGTATATCAGTTAAAATATAAAGACCCATACTTTTTAATTTTGCGAAAATAGGCAACGCTTTTATTATATCTACACCACGATATGATTCTAAAGACGATCTATTAGCTTTATCAAAAGACACTTTAAAAACAAAAGGTTTGTTAAATTTTCTAAAAATCTCTTTTAGTTTAGAAGCAATCATTAAGACATGGTCTTCAGATTCAATTACATTAGTTCCCATAAAGAAAAAAAAATTATTTGTTAATTCTTGAAATAAATCCATTAATATAATATTAATTAATTTCTTATATCTTTATAAACTGTTTCAAAGAAATAGGCTTTGAAATATATAGATATAATTTTATACCACATAATAATTTTTTTATATTATAGTTATAAGATGCTTTTAGGATTTCTATTAATCACAAGTTTTTTTTTAATAGCTAGTTCTTTGATAGCTAATGATAGACAATATTATGGTAGAAAATATATTGTTGTTGAAAGAATTTATTAATTATATATAAAATTTATTATATAATATATTTTATATGTCTAAAAAAAAGAATTTTAATAAAATTATAGAAGACGGAATTGTTCATTATGAAGAAGATAAGATTGATTATGATAAACAAGATAAGATTGATTATCATGAAGAATATATAAAATTTTTAGAATTTAATGACAGAGAAGATGATAAGATGAGTGATAGAGAAGATAGAGCAAAAGAAAAACGTGAACAAGATGGTGTTAGATATTGGCACTCATATTATGATAAAATATTATTGTATGAAGATTTTATGGATATTCCAATATATTCTTTGTTAACTCATGGTAATCGAGAATTTGAAGTATATCGAGATGATGTAGAAAGTGTTGATAGAATTGATTATTATACTATAAATCGTTCAAACTTAACCATCTTGACTATTAATGTTCCTAATAAAGTTTTGTGGGGACACGATGTTAATTTTTTATGCTATGGTTATAAGAATTATCCAACTATAATAAAAAAATATATAATTGATTTAGTATTTTCTAATAGAGGTCTGATAAAAAAAAGACATGATCTAGCAGCTAATTGGATAACTAATTCTTTACTTTATGGTTTTAGAAATTTTACTAAAGATAATTTTGAAGATAAAGAATTTTTTATTAGAACATTAAATTTATTAAATCCACGTTTGGATGTAAATAATAATCCGGATAATATTTTTGAAATTTTACGAAATAACTTTTTAAGAGATAATATTGTTGGCGATGAAACTAAAGCAACAGTAATACTTAAATGGTTGGAAAATGTAGATATAGAAAACACTTTTAATATAAGTTTTAGAATTTATCGACCAGGGATGGAAATACCTCATTATAATTTTTCATTAAATGGATTAAATAATTCAAGAAAAATAATAGGTAGTGATAATATTGTAATACCAAAAGGAGGTATTAGACACTTAATAAAATTCTCAAATAAACCTTATTTTAGTAATAGAAGGAATAATATTTTAGAAAATAGTTTTGAAGGTTCAATTCCATTACCTCATCTATTTAATTATAGCGATGCTGTAGAAGATAAGACTGTAGCAGAAAAAAATTATAATAAACTTCCCTCTTTTAACCCCAGCACATTTGAAAGTGATTTACTTGACGGTAATTTGGATAACTTTGAAAATGATCCTTCTAATAGATATAAAAATAGAATAAAACAAAATAATATACTAGATTTTGATTCAAGAGATTTAATACCCGAACTTAGTTATAATTTACTTCCTGGTATTATGGTAATATTTAGCTGTGGTGGTGTTAAAGGTATTGATATGGATAATAAAACTTCAGGTAAAGAATATATTAGATTATTAAGAAGTAGATCAGATAACATACAAAATAAAGACTATTATGAAAAAAAATATTTAAAATATAAAAATAAATATTTAGCATTAAAAAAAAAAATAATATAATTAAAAAATAATTAATATTAATATGGAAATTAGTTTAATTCCTAAGGAATGTATTATATGTTTTGATAAAGTAGAAGAACATTGTTATAGTTTCGTTCATTGTTCTAATTGTCGTAATTTCTATCATGAAGATTGTTATTTTACTTGGAAAAAGAAAAGTAAAGGTAAACAATGCCCCTATTGTCAATTAAAAAAGTTGACATATTACAAATTTTTTAAACCATCTTGTTGTTGTTTCCCTATTAAAAAAGGTTCTTATCACATTCCCAAAAATATTTAATTTTTCATTATATGAAATATCAAATCTACTATTCTGGATGAATAACCATATTCATTATCATACCAGATAACAAATTTATACATGTTATTAATTTTGATAGACAGATCTATATCAACAATACTACTAACATTACTTCCAATTATGTCCGTTGAAACACAACCTTCTGGAGCAAATGCAACAAATTTAGATTTGTTCTTCTCTATTAATAATTTAATTTCTTCAATAGATGGCTCTGATTTCATCACAATATTTAGATCTACCACACTCCCATTAGTTGTAGGTACTCTGTAAGCCATACCAGTTAATTTTCCTTCTAGACTTGGGATAACTTTACCTACTGCTTTTGCCGCACCAGTAGTCGAAGGTATGATATTCATACTAGCACTTCTTCCTAATCTCCAGTTTTTAAAATTTTTACTATCTAAAATAGACTGACTAGTAGTAGTTGAATGTATAGTTGACATCAAACCATGTTCTATTTTGTAATTATCTTCTAATAATTTTAGGAAAGGAGCCAAACAATTAGTAGTACAAGACCCATTTGAAATAATATTTTCACCTTGGTAATTATTTTCATTAACTCCCATCAGGTACATTGGTGTATTATCTTTGGGAGGAGAAGATATAATTACTTTAGATGCTCCATTTTTAAGATGTACAATACAATCATCTGTTGTTAAAAATTTACCTGTTGCTTCAATAACAACATCAACTTTAGCCTTATTCCAATGTAACATATTAATGTCACGAGTTTTGAATCTCATAACGTGATGATTATTAACATACAATTCGTCATCAATTATCATCATATTATTGGTTCTATCAAGTCCATGAATTGTATCATTTTTAATTTGGTAAACTAAATGGTCTAGTTCTGAACTAGATTCATTGATAGCGACTACCATAATTGATTGGTTTTTTAGATATATATTTTCAATGATTCTTAACACATTCCTACCAATTCTTCCCATTCCATTAATTCCTACTCTTATCATTAATATTTTAGACAAAAAAAATTAATGATTTATTTTTACTATAGTATTTAGTTTTTTTAAAATAATTATTTTTTAACAATTTTAGTTACACTTTTTCTAGTCAATAATATAATGATAACAATTAAAACAAGAGCACCAATAATACCATAGTAAACATTTAAGTTTGGTTTAGGACATATAGGTGCGGGTATTTCAGGAAATTCTGGTATTTCAGGACATTTAGGTATTTCAGGAATTTCCGGACAACTAGGTTGAGGTATCTCAGGACAACTTGGACAATTAGGTGTAGGACATACTGGTTTAGGACATTTTAATTCAGGACATTTAGAACATTTAGGACATTCATCCACTAATTTTTTAGGAGTACACATTTGTCCATTTTCTAATAAATCTTTCCTAACAGAATTTAACCTACATCTATCTGAAACTAAAGTTACCATATTTTCAATTATGAAATCAGCAAAATATTCAACATTACCTAATAAAGCCATTTGGTTTGGTCTTCTAAATTCTTTCATAACTATAGGTAAAAAGAATGATAAACCTAATTTAACAATACTATCTACCATATTAGCAAAGATGTGCTTCCCTTTATTATCTCTGTTTAATCTAGTAAAAAATTTAATTACAATATTCTTTATCAAAACTGACATACCACCATCAGATAAGTTTTTTGGTTTAATTAATTCGAAAAAAGTATTGATATTTTTTTCTAAATCTTCCTTTTCTAACATAAATTGTGGGAGATAGATAGATATATTATCTTGTCCGATTTTAGTATATAATCCAACCTCTAATAATTGGGGTAACATCATAGCAGACACAGCCATTATCATATTATATTTGTTGTTTAATTTTTTAAAATCCTTTTGGGAAGAAATTTCCTCCAATTTGAATATTTTAAATAAAACTTTTTTATTAATTTTAATATGATAAACACCCTTTTTATTTATAAAATCTAAGACAGTTTTTTGTTTATCATTTAGTAACTCTTTATTAATTACTATTTTTTTATCTTCAACTTTAAAAATATCTTTTTTTTGTTGTATAGCTTGCATTAAAGGATTTTGAAAATTTATTTTAAGAACTCTATTACCAATCTTTTTAGTACTGATACATTTTGCAATAGAATCTACTTTAGCTAGCGGTAATACCCTAATCTTAGCTCCAGAATCTGCAATTAATGTTAATTTTCTTGCCATGTCTCTACTTTTAATACTACCTAAACATCCATCTTCTGTCATATTTTTGAATGAATTTTTTATTTCTGTTTCTATTTTATCAACAAAATTGTTTTCATTAAATATAGTATAATTTATCTCATTTTCTAATTCTGAATTTATCGAGTTCTTACTCATACTACTAAATTTATCTACCAAATGATCAATCATCTTATCAAAACCTCCTTTTCTTTTAGCCATCTCCTCAATTTTACCAGCTTGGACAATTTTATTCATAAATTTTGGAGCGTTTTTTAAAGAAGATTTTAATGATTCAATGACTTTTGCTGATAGTCCATCTTTACGTTCGTCATCAGAAAAAATATTAACAATTGCAGCCATTTCTAATTGAGCACTTGTATCTTGTCTAATATCAATTTCAGCACCACCAGATGCTACAAGCGTAACGTCTTTTAATATATTTTCTGCAATAGCTTGAGCATTGGTCTTACTTTTAAATTCATTAACCATTTCATTAGAAGCTATCATTGTTCTACTAGTAACGAATTTATTAACATTTATAGTAAAGTTTTTAACTTTATCCTTCATTATCTTAAAAATTTTACTTCTAATCATACCTTTGACTTCTGGGGTAATCGATGACGTGTCTTGAATTTTAGCTTTGACATTTTTAATGGTATAGGGTGCTTCATGTGCTTTCTTATCTTCCCTAACTAACAAATCTTCATTCGTAGGTATATCTAGCCCTTTTTGTATGATACGTTGTGCATCTTTTTTATTTGATGTATTTATATTAACCATGTGTTATATACATATATTTACAAAAAAAATTAAACTATTTCTTCTCTAAGTTTTTGTATTTCTTCATCACTAAATGAAACTATCATATAACCCTCACTAATCATTTTTTTTATAGTATAATGATAATTTTTTACTAATTGTATTACGAATCCTGAAGCTAAAATCATGGAAAATATAGGAATAAAATAAAAAGAAAGTACGACTGGTAATAATAAACAAAGTGCTAAAGAAAGGTTTTCGTTATTATAATATTTAAAATATTGTTTTCTTTGTTTTACTTGAAATATAATAACTGTGTTAAATATTAAACCTAATATTATCCAAATACAACCAGATATAAAATAATTATTAATGTAAAAGAAATTATTATCTAAAATAAACTCAAAATGATAAAACTGCTCTAAGATATAATATAGTATTAGGATAAGTAATTGATAAACAATAAAAGTTATAAATCTATAATTAGCTACAAAAACAATAAAATTATTCATTGGTATTTTTACTGGTATAGTTTTATAGTAATTAAATTGACATTCTTGACAATTACTTCTGGCGTGTGGGTTCTCGCTGAGTTTAAACCAAAAATTTAAACACTCACGATGAACATATTTACTACTACCCCTGCATAAGCAAGGTGAAATCATATCTTCAGAGTTAGCAGAATCAAAACAAATTCTGCATTCCATTATTAGTAAATGATAAATAATATTTAAAGTAAAAATATTATTACCGTTCGTTTAAAGAATACTATTTTAATAATTTATATGAGTAATAATTCAAATTATACTAAATATAATTATTTTGCAATATTCGGACATTTCACTAGTGCTATACTAATGTCAATTCTGTATTATGATAAGCCACCACTGGTTATTCCCTATACGGAAACTTATCTTGAATGGAAACCAGTTCCTAATAATTCTACTTGTGAGCGTGGTAGTAGAGAATTTGATACTTCCGATGGTAAATTTTGTATTGGTTCTACAACTCAACCGGTTAGTTGTAATGACGAAGGTTGTTATGGAATAGATTTAGGTTGGTTAATTATTTCTTTTCATTTACTATCTTTTGTTTTTCAAAGTTTTGCTGCTGTAACTTATTTTACCCCTCCAATATTAGGTTACAAGTATAATATTATGGTTGAAAATAATAAAAATCCGTTACGTTTTATTGAATATAGTTTTAGTGCTTCAATTATGTTAATAGCTATTGCTTTACTAAATGGAGTTACAGATATTAATCTGATCACTTCAATAGCTGTGTTAACAGCATCATGTCAATTGTGTGGATTAGCAGTTGAATATATTCAAGAAAAAGCTATAAAATGGGTGGTTCATCTTACAGGATGGTTACAATTTATGTGGGCTTATGGTATTATTGGCCATGCTTTCTTCAAATCAATAGATGCAGCAAAAGAATCTTCTAATACTGGTCCTCCTAGTTTTGTTTATGTTATTGTTATCGCACTATTCTTACTCTATTCTTCTTTTGGATTTGTTCAACTAATGGAACTTATCACTGGATTAAATCCATTTACCAAAGAAAAATCATACGTAATATTATCTTTGACTGCAAAATTACTCTTAGGATGGATGATTTTTTCAAATGTTTTAGTTTTAAGCTAATTAGCTATAGATAGCTATAAAGTTTAAATGTTTTATTTTTAATAATTTTTCACTATGAACCATGTAAGGTATGATAGTGTTAACTCTTTTTTTATTCAGACATGTCATAACCATCAGATAGTCATTATTCCTGGAATGATATAATATTATATGATTATGATTATTTTTATGTTGTTCAAAAATTGCACAAAGATAAGGAAATTTTAAAATGAAATCGGTTTCTATATTACCTTTTTTATACCTATACCAATCATTCAAAACCATATTGTAATTAGTGTTATTATATTTAATATTGTAAATTATATCAGGTTTTTTTAAAAGATATAATTTGAATAGAAAACTAAACATATCCTCCATATTATATATATTTATATATTTAAAAAATAAAATACATCTATATTAAATGAAAATTCCAACACGCTATAATTTTATTTTTGCTAGTATATGTATAATATTATTCATCCAATTAATTATAATATCAACTAGTTTTGTTTTTCTTGTATATAGTATAAATAACTTTAATAACTTTATGATTAATGGTAATGCTTTATTTAATAGTATTCAAATAATAATAGACGACAATAAAGATAAGATTTATAATACAATTGATAATGTTGAAGATTTTTCTGAAACAATAAACAATTCATTGAGTAAAAATATGATAAGATTAGATTATTTATTCGATAAAAGTTTTAATCTGATAAATAAAACTGATATTATTTTTGATAATATTGATTCTAAAGTAAATTATGAAGTTAATACTTTTTCAGATAGTATGGATAAATTTAATAATATAATGACTAATCTGAGTGGAAATAAATTATAACATACAAGATTTACAATATATTGATAGATACCAATAAATGAGATATAGTATTGTTACTATGAAAATAATAATTACTAATATTGATATTATAAAACTAGTTATTATAATACCATTATTACCTTGATTTTGTGTAAGAAATGTAATTATACTTTGGTCAACATACAGAGAAAACATTATGATATTAGATGTTAGACATATTAGACCTAACAATGTATTAATAAGATCAAAGTTATTTTTCCTCTTTTTAAAAATATTTTCCTGATATGTATAAACTGTAAGAACTAATGGTGTAATAGTAAAACTAGCTATTTGTGTATTTAATAAAATTCCAAACAGAGGAATACTGGTTCTAATAGGATTATAATATGTGGTGATTATAGACCATACTATCAAAAGTAAAATGAGTAATGAGAATACTAGAGATATTTTCATTCTACATTTTATTTTAGATTGAAGATATTGATACATAATTTCATCAATATCTTCCTGCGTGTAATTTTCTGGAATAATTTTAATTCCAATATGAGAAGGTGAATTTGGTAGCGTCAATTTAGACATACATTGTTAATATGTTGAAATTATTCAATTTTTTATAAAAATTGATAAGAATAAAATTGACAATATAATGTTTTATGTAATATATAATGTCTAGTATAAAAAACGGAAATAATTTTATATCATATAGTAAAACTATAATTGGTGAAGTTGAATTTAATGAATTAATGATATCTAATGATGAAGATACTATCTTTGATTCTTTCATAGGATTTCTAGGTAAGATATGTCAACAGCTTGAAAATAATAGGTTTAATATTATTGATATTAAAAGATTATTTTCTATCTGTTTAAAAATTTTTGATATATTTATGTTTACTGAAAATTGGAAAGATGAGTTCACTGAAAAAGATATTATGGAATTAGAAAATGTTTATGACAAGACCTGTTTTATTGTTAATAATATTGATAGCAATAGTATTAATATGAATAATATGATGGAAGCTATTAATACTATTAATAATTTTTGGAATCAGAAATTAGAGGAACAGAATGATATGCATCAAACATTGATGAAAACTAACGACGTTTTAAGTAATGGTATTGATAAACTTAATGATAGTTTACAATTAAATAAGATAAGTGATTTCGTTAAAAATAACCTTAATAATAACGTTGATAATAGTGAGATGATAGATTTATATTTGAAAGATTTGGAGAAGATTTTACTGAAATATCCTAATGAGATAATTCTTAAAGTAAATAATAATATTAAAAATGATTCATCCTATTATTCTAAAAATGTTAATCAAACTAAAGAAAGAGCTGATGAACTGACAATTTATAATGTGATATCTACAGTATCTCTTCTTCTTAGTATGAAATAATATAATTATCAAATAAATTTCAGGATTTAGTTATCTTCTTTTTTTAATTCTTCCATTTTTTCTTGAAGTTCTTCAATTTTAATTTCTAGATCTAAAGCTTCATCCATCATTCCTTTTTTCTTAAGACTTTTCTTTTCTTTCATTAAAGACTTAATTTCTTTTTTAATTTCCTTAACAGTCATCTGTTGTTTTTTATCAACTTTAATTACATTACCAAAAGCGTCTTTAACTGTATCAGGTGTGATATCTTTAGTTGCTTTATTCTCCTCCATATTAGCTAAAGATTCACCTTCTTTATGTAATCTACCTTTTTCCATAATCCATTTTTCAGTTGCAACAGCATTAGCGAATTCTCGGTTATGACTAATGATTACTACACCGCCTTTGAATTCTTCAATTGCTTTTGTCAGGGCACCCAATCCATCTCTATCTAGATAGTTAGTAGGTTCATCAAGAATAAGAAGATGGGGACACATCCACATACTAGCTGCCAGTACAACCTTAACTTTTTGACCCCCAGAAAGACTACTAATACGTGTGTGACTCGATTGTTCCGGTTCTATTCCAAATCCCTTAAGATGTTTTTCTACATTTTTAAGAGTAAGTGAACGGTTCATCATTCCTTGTTGTGCTGCTAGTTTTTCTTCAAATCTATTCACTTCAGCAACTTTACCCATATTTTCTAAAACTTTTAATTCTACATAAACAGTGAGGTCTTTTGGTTGATCTCTAAGAGTAATTTCATACTCTCTTGTTTTAGCTTTTTTGTTTTCTCTACGTGTTAAAATCTTTTTAAGAGTTACTGATTTTCTTAATTGTTCAGGTGTGTGTGCAACTCTAAGTTCATGTCCTAGTTCAATTTTATGAAGATAGTATTTAGAATTAACTACTTCTTCTTCTTTCTCTGCTTTAAAGTCTTCACTTTCTTTATCTACGTTGCCCGCAAAACGCCAAAGTAGATATTGTGATGGAGTTTTAGTAATGTGTTTTTCTAAATGTTGGAAAGCATGCTGAGCTACATAAGCAATACGAGCAGTATTGTTTCGCCAAATAGTACCTTCACTTGCTTTCAATTGTCCAATAAGAAGTTTAATAGCAGTTGATTTACCAGCACCATTAGGTCCAATAACTGCTACTCGTGATGACAGAGAACATGTTAATGATATATCAAAGACAGTAGGTTTATCTCTAATAGGATATTGAAAAGTAACGTTATTCATTTTAAGAATACTTTTAGTTCCCTTTTTACTATTTAGCGGACCTGGTTCTGGGAATTCAAATTTAATAACATCATTTTTAAGTTCAAAATAACCCTTCTTTTCAGGATATTTAGCTACAAATTTTTCTAACAAGTTGTCACCAGGTTCTCTAAAAGTTACTAATTTTCTGTTTTGGAAATCAATAATATGAGTACACATATCATTAAGGAAAGCACTATCATGTGATGTACAAATAATACTTCCACCATTATTTCTAAAATCAGCTAAGAAATCTTTTAACCATTGGATGTTATCAACATCTAAATGGCCAGTTGGTTCGTCAAGCATCAGAATATCTGCATTCATAAGAGTTGCTGCGCAAAGTTGCATTTTCATTTTCCAACCACCACTATAAGTTGTAACTCCCATCTCAGCATCAGCTGCTCTTTCCATTCCTGGATATTTTTTGCAATTACCGAAACCAATGTCTTGCATTACTGTTTCAACTGCTTCCCTTTTAACTGGTGGTTCCATATGATAAACATTATTACAACAATCAACTACCCAATCAATACCACATAAGTCAATGTTAAAAATAGGATATCCTTTGTCATCTTCTCCAATTTCTCTTTCATCAATTTCGTGTTCTACAAAAACTGTTTTAAGTTCATCTCTCTTTGGAAATCCATCAACTTGTTCATTGGCAATAGCTCTCATTAGAGTAGTCTTACCACAATTATTAGGACCTAATAAACCATAAAAACGGTTCTTCTTAAGATGAACAAAAGTGTTGTTCAGGAGAGTGAGAGCACCATAGGCTAGAGAAAACTCACCACGATACAAGTCAGCACCCTCTTCTTCATCTATATATCTATCTTCTTTAATTTCATTAATAGTAGCTAAACTACCATACATACTTTCAAAAATATTAAGATAATTATTACCTAAATATAGTTGATATAGTGATTCCCATTCAGCCTTATCAAAACTATCTACTCTGATCATATAATTAACTTTTCTAGCAAGTAAACGAACAGCTTCAGGTTCAAAAACACAATCACTATCTGCAATCATTTTTTCGATTTCTTCATTTTTAAATTCTTTCATTTCAAAGTCAATCTTTTTAATTTTAAGAATGGTATTATAACATTTAGTAGCAACCTCGCGAGCTTCGGGATCACTAATGTTTTCGGAACAATTTAATATCATAGGTTCCAGTTCTGGTAGTAAAGGAATAATTTCTTTGGGATGTTCTATCAGTTTACACATATTATCAATGATAACACAACTCTTACGTTTAATTTCATTTCTATTTCCCCTAAGTCCTTTTTTTAGAATTGGTGTTGTAACTGCAAGAGCTGGAAATTCAACATTTTGAACAAAAATACATCCGGCTAGATTTTCAATTGCTTCTTCTGTAAAACTATTGTTTTTAATAGTCTTAACTACATCTGGTATAAAAGGATTTAAATCTTTATTACCACAACTAGATAAAAGTTTTTCACCAGCAATTTCAGCTAATGAACTAATATTTTTTCTAAGAGAATGAAGTAAATTTGAAATATTAGAATTAATATTATTAATTTGAAAACGCATAATTTGAGGATATTTTTCAGTAAGATAAATAATTGCTTTGAGAAAAAATAAACTTTGGAAATCACTACTTGTCTTTTTTTCTTCTAATAAGATATTAAGAACATCGTTAGTTGACCATTTAGGCATCATGTCCATGACTTCAAGACATAATTTTTCAATATCATCATGTTTGAGTCCTTTAAGTTTTTTTTGTTTTAGACCCATTAGTTTATAAAGTTTTTGAATAACTAATAGACCGGTAGTCTCATTGGTGTTATTATTAAATGTATTATAATCAATACCGTTAGAAATAGTTGAGTTTAAGATAGATTGCATTGTGTTAATGTCAATACAACCTGGTAAGTTAAAAACGTGCATATAGATAAAAAGAAGGACTTTATCTTAAATCATTTTAATAATAATTAATTATATCAACATTTAAAGTCCATCGCTTTTTTTAAATATTCTGAACAATCTTTCTTATCAAAGTTATCAAGATTATCTTTCTTACATTTATTATATTCATCAAATAAAATTTGACAAGTCATTGGAGTTGATTGTTGTACTGATTGTTGAGATTCTACTTGTTGATTATGTTCATCGCCTCCACTCATCATGGCTCCTACTGCTGCGTGACCTAATCCACTACCAACACCAAAAGTTGCACCAGTAACGACATTACCCATTATTGTAGAACCAACTGAAGGTTTCTTCATAGGAACAGATTTTTTAACTGGAACAGGTTTATTATTTCTCCTTTTAAAACCAGACATACTTCCTTTCCTAGGCATTAAATATATTTATATTTTATTTTTTAAATGGTATACTATAAATAAGTAAAAAACTTAAAAATTTAAAATTGAATGCTATGTAAAAAAATCATATAATTATATGATTTTTTTCTTTTTTTACATTGAATGCTATGTAAAAAAATTGAAAAATATTCTTCTACTAAGTTCTCATAACCTGTAATTATTACAATGTCCTGTAACACATTTAAGGATACTTCTGCGTCTAAGACGCAATTTTCGGAGTCAACTACGACTCCCGCTGCCCCTGAGAGTAAGTCCAGTCTTTATGACGGACTTGCTGCTATGGCTGCAGCGCTAGGCAATGAGCCTAGCATCGCCCCTACGGTGGGGCTGAACGAGAAGGGAATGGCTGGTGCTGCTGAGCACAAGTATGACTTTCTCACTGAGCTGGAGGATCTGTTTGTTGCCTACAACAACTCTGCCAATCATGGAGATGGTTTTGAGAAGTCCCTTGAGACTGTTCTGGCTGCTCTGGTTAGTGGTATGGAGGCGAACCCAAAGCTTCATCTGGTAGCTTCTGAGCTGATGCTTCGCATGATGGCTCACATTCGTGACTGTCGCAAGGAGGGAATGGGAAAGGGTTCTCGTGACCCTACCATGTTCACTTGGATGTATCTCTTTGAGAACCATCCCAAGATGCGACCTCAGCTAGAGGTTTTCATGGACAATTGGCTTCTCAAGTACGGTTGTGTACGTGATGCTCGTCAGATGTGGCTGAATGTTTGCTCTGTTGGAGGAAAGTGGTATGGTAAGTTCCCAGAGACTCGAGGTACCACCGAGTCGCTTGTGGTTGGATGGTTTGTCAATATGCACCAGCATCTGATGACCACAGAGAACTCTGAGCATATTCTTGCTGCCAAGTGGTTTCCTAGCGAGAGCAAGCGAAAGGGGAAGGATGGTAAGAAGCAAATTGCCCCTGTCTCTGTTCTTGCACGGAAGATTGCAAAGGTTGTTTTCTCGGACACAGAGAACTGCTTTAAGGCTTACAAGCTTTACCGCAAGTCCATCAGCAAGCTACGAGCCAAGCTCAAGCTGGTTGAGACAGCAATGTGTGCCCGCAAGCATGGAGAGATTGAGCATGCACACGTTCCTGGTCGTGCTTCGTCCAAGTACCGGAAGGCTTTCGAGTTCGTCAACATGGATGATGCAGCCAAGCGTGAGCTTAGCCGTTCAAACCCTAGCTACTACGCTTCTCGTCAGGAGTGTGCTGCCAAGCGTGGAGAGTTTCTAGGTGCGGTTTCGCGGGGAGAGAAGAGTGCCAAGGGTACTTCTCTTTTCATCACGGAGCTGGCTGCGCGGCTGAGTGACCGTCCTTCTTCTTCAGACCAGACTCTCTACGAGGGGATGTTCCGAGACCAGGTTCAGAATCTGGAGGAGTGTGCTCTGAAGAACGGCATTGACATGGGAGAGTTTCTTGGACAGTTCGTCTGTCTGCTTGACTTTTCTGGTTCTATGCAGGGAACTCCCATGGACCTATGTCGTGGTCTGGCGTGTCTACTGACACCGCTGGCCAAGGGACCTTTCAAGGGGAAGTTTATCTCTTTCGAGACAAAGCCTTCCTTTGTCGACCTGATGGTTGATGGTCCTACTACGACGCCTACTCGTATGCTGGAGGTTGCGAACCGTTCTCCTTGGGGTGGTAACACCAACTTTGAGGCGGCTCAGCAGCTCATCCTTGACAAGATTGTGGAGACTGTCAAGAGGATGGGTCTGAGCTACGAGCAGGCATGTTCGATGCTCCCTCGATTCTTCCTGGTTGTCAGTGACATGCAGTTCGATGCAGCAGCAGGAGATAATTGGAATGCTAGTACCTACAAGCGGTGGACTCCGATGCACAACATTCTCAAGTCGATGTATCGTATGTGTGGTGAGAAGCTCTTTGGGAGTGGAAAGGGTTTCAAGCTACCTACGATGATTTACTGGAATGCACGTTCTGACACTGGAGGAATGCCTGTAGTGGCCAAGACACCTGGAGCGATGATGGTGTCGGGTTACTCGAGTGGGATTGTCAAGACTCTGCTGACGGCTGGTGCAGATGCTCTGGCTGCTTTCACTCCTTGGGCTCATCTGAAGAGTACGCTGATGAACGAGTGGTATGACCAGGCAGTGGCGGGTCCTCTGGTGTAGGGAGTTAGGTTGCTTCGTGTGTAAAGACCTAGGGGTTATATACAATTATTTTAATATTAAAATTATTTGTATATATATTTGCTTTTCTAATCATTTATTATTACAACTTCAACAATAAAAAAAATTGATGGAATTACTCCCAATAACTTCATCATATATATTTCTTTAATGCAAATTTTCGTTAAGACTCTCACTGGCAAAACTATTACTCTAGATGTAGAAGCATCTGATACCATTGAAAATGTTAAAGCTAAAATTCAAGACAAGGAAGGCATCCCCCCAGACCAACAACGTCTAATTTTTGCAGGCAAACAGCTCAACTAAATCTTCGGGCTTGAAAAGCAATCGGAACAAACGAAATAAGGAATAAGTTTGTTATAAACCTGTTAGTGGTTCCTGGCATATTATACCACAGTTGCTAGTCACTTAAAAGTGGCAACACCGTCAAATTGCTGGAACACCCTTAGAGCTTTTGATACCAAGCATTAATAGAAACATTAATGTGGCTCAGAGAAAACTGAGGTATGGTGACAATTCAAAAGATTGGGCAATCAGCAGCCAAGCCCCAAACAAGTAAAGTTGTGGGGTGCAGTTCAACGACTAGACGTCGGTGGGTCGAAATTATTTTTCGGCTTAAGATATAGTCTGGCTATTAGGGAAACTTAGTAGATGATATTACCATGCGAAGATGGTAGAACTTTATCAGATTACAATATTTCGAAGGAAGCAACCCTTCACCTAAATTAATGGGTGTGTCTATCAGTCAATGGATAGGCAAGTCAAAATATTGGCGACACATCTTGTAGCGGGAAACCCCTAAAGCCTTAACTACCATCCAACTTTAGAAATGAAGAGTGGAGAACAGTGTTAATTGCACTTCCCAATGGTAACAAGGTTAAGGATGTTCTTTGTATAAATGGGCAATCCGCAGTGAGACTACCTAAGTGTGTTATGATTAGCATATGGTAGCCCTTCAACGACTGAACGGATGTGGGCTTGAGATGTTTAATCAACATCAATGAAGGCTTAAGATACAGTCTAGCCCAAATAGAAATATTTGGTATAAGCGAGTTTTGAGACTAAGAGGAGGAAATTAAATAAATATATTATAAATTATTCAAAAAAAAATTATTTTATTAATAGTATCAATTGATATTTAAAAATATGTTAATTATTTTATTAATGACTAAAAGAAAAGAACATATTATAGAAAATGATATTGAAAAAAAGCAATGTTGTACATGTAAAAAATATCATGAATTATCTAATTTTAATAAGTCTAGTTCTACTTGGGATAAATTAAGATCTAGATGTAAAGACTGTATGAAAAATGAAAGATTAAAAAGAAAAGATAAAATTACAGAATATAATAAAAAATATTGGAAAGAAACTAAAGAAGAACAATCAATTAAACATAAAAAATGGAGAGAAAATAATATAGAACATTGTAAAGAATATAATAAAAAATATAGAGAAAAACATGGTAAAGAAATAGACAAAAGAGATTGGCAGAAAAGAAAAAATGATAAGAAATATAGAGAATATCAAAAAAATTATAGAAGAGAATATGATAAAAATAAAAGAAAAAATGATCCATCGTATAAATTAAAACAAAATTTAGGTCGAAGAATTAGAGAAGTTTTAAAATCAAAAAATGTTAAAAAAAATAAAAGAAGTTTGGAATATACAGGATGTAATATTTCAGAATTGCATAAATACCTGGAGAATTTGTTTATTGATAATATGTCTTGGGAAAATATGGGAAAAGGTGGTTGGGATATAGATCATAGAAAACCAGTTTCAAGTTTTGATTTAAGTAAGAAAGAAGAAAGAAAAAAATGTTTTCATTTCACTAATTTACAACCAATGTGGCATAAAGATAATATGCAGAAAAAAGATTCATTTAATGAAAGTAATTTTAATTACACTTGGAAAAATGATGATATAGGATGGATAAAAAAAAATATACTTTAGAAGAAAATCTAGATAAAACAAAGGCTTACATTGTATCTATAAACTAAATTACCATAAATTAGAGTTTCGATAATTTTCAACTACTTCTGGTAGATTCATAAACCCTATTAATTCAGAATAAAACCGATTTAAACTTTTAAATAATTTTTTGTACTTTATTTGATTTTCCATTAAATAATTTTGGAGCGATTCATTTTCAAAAGGTAAGTCTACCCCTTGTTCTGAACTGATAATTTTTATACCACTTCTTTTATCAACCAGATGAAATCCATAAGATTGTCTATCATGAGGACTTCCAGTAAATATAATGTCACCAGTTTTGATATCTTTATCATTACTCAAAAAATTAATAATTCTATCTTCGTGGCCTTCATACTTAATAACAAAAGGAGCATCATCTAAGTAATTAGGATATAATTTTGTTGATATGTTATAGAAATTTGCCATTATTTAGATCTAATAGTAAACTTATCAATATTTTTGAAAGGTTATATATTTACTAAATTAAAAATAATATTAAATTGATTTACATATAATTTTATTTAGACATTCAGAAAGATTAGATAATACTAATAAGAAAAAATGGATTAAAAGTAAAAGATACAAAGAAAATAAATATGATACTCCAATAACTCCTAATGGAAAAAAACTAGCCAAAAAAGCATATAATGAATTATATAATTCTGGTTTCAAAGAGGTAGATTACATCTATTGTTCCCCATTAACAAGATGTATTCAAACATGTTTAGAAATTAAAAAACAAATAAAAAAGAAACTAAAGAAAGATATTATGATTAGGATTGAATACGGATTAGTTGAAAATAACTTTGATGGTCCTTTAATATTTAAGAACAATAAATTTTCAGTAGATAAAAATAGTAGTAAAAAATATTTAGATAAAAATTTATCATTAAAAGAATTGATTAATAAATATGGAGACCATATAGATAAAAATTATAAATCAATTACAAAGTTTGAAAATGTTGGATTTGATTTAAGAGAAGTTGATTTTATGAACCGATCTATTAAGGTTTTCGAAGATATTAGAAAACAAGTAAATAAAAAAGATAATGTATTGATTGTAACACATGGTGGAATCATCTTTGGTGTATACTCTTATCTGACTAAAAAATATGACATTTCAAAACAAAATGATATAGTAGGAGAATATTGTTCTATTCTTATTACAGATTATATGAAAAATAAATTAGAAACAATCAATAAGTTTGATTAAAATATTCGTTAAAATATATCTACTACAGTTAAAACCATAGTGGTAGAAAAATTGAAATTATTTTTAATATGGGTTAAATTATATGGAAAATAATTTTTATGAAAAATACCAAAATTTAAATTCTAAACAGAATATATTTTTAGGAATAGTATCAGGAATTATAGATATCAGTTTAACACAACCACTAGTTTATTGGAAAGTAGCTTCGCAACAAAAATTACCATTTACATTTAATCCAAAAATATTTTATAGAGGTACTTTTACAAATATGTGTAGTATGTCTTTACTTACAGGAGTACAATTTCCACTAACAGCCCTAAGTAGTAAAATAATAACAAAAGGAAAAACACGCCGTTTAACTGATAATGAAATGATATTATCCGGTTTTATAGGTGGAAGTTTATCAGGAATTATATGCGCACCATTAGAATTAGTGATGATTCAACAACAAAAATTAGGTGGTTCACTGATAAATACATCTAAACAAATAATAAACAAACATGGGTTTAAAAATCATTTTAGAGGTTTAATAACATCATGTGGAAGAGAAGGAATTTATACGGCTGGTTATTTAGGGTTAGGACCAGTTATAACTAGAAATTTAGATGAAAATTATAATTATTCAAAAACCACAAATAAAATATTAGGTGCTATAGGAGGAGGTGTATTTGCATCTACATTGAGTCATCCATTAGATACTTGTAAAACTTGTATGCAAAGCGATATAAATAAAGAAAAATATAAATCAACATTACAAACTTTTAATAGATTAACTAAAGAAAATGGAATTTCCTCATTGTTCAGAGGTTATTATTGGAGAACAGGTAAAATAATATTTACTGTTTTTATATTAAATGAATGTAAACAATTTTTATCACCTCTATTTTTCCCTGAAATATTTAATTAATATTAATATTAATATTAATATTAATATTAAATAAATAGAATTTAAGACACACCATCTTAAATCACTCCAAATTAGTCACCGCCTTCTATTGATATTCTTAATAGAAGACACTACCTGTATTATTCCCTCCAAAAAATAAGAATTTAAGACACACCATCTTAAATCACTCCAGAATTCAAGACACACCCTCTTAAATCACTCCAGAATAGTCACCACCTATATATGGTCTACCATTATCATAGATACTCCGAATTTGTAACCACACCCTCTTATCAAAGATAAAAATGACACTACCTGTATTATTCGTCTACAAAAGTTTTTGTTATATTGGACCATACTATATTTTAATTTTTCAATTTTTTCCCTGTATTTACCTTGTATATATCTCGTGGTCTACCCAACTATATTTAAATTCTTCCCAATATTCAAACTTTGGTAATTGACTATAATACTTGTTAATATTATCGTAGGTAACCTCATTTTCCTTTAACTGTTTGATTATGTTAATGTTTTTAATATATGGCATACCTTCATGCTTATCATATGTTTTACACTTTTTTTTTTAAATCATATGAAACTATAAATAGTCCATAATATGGTCTTATAAAAATATATTTATATATATTCATTAAAATGATTAAACCATATTTGATATAAATCATCAAAATTATCTGTTGAATGATATAATTTTTTAAATAAAATATCTTCTTGTTCAGTAAAAACACTGTTTGATTTTTGCATAATAAGATACTTAATAAAACCTAATAATACTTTATCTGTTTTAAATTCTTTTTTAAATTGATCTATAAAAGAATTATATCTATCAATATTATTTAAAATATGATTTAAATTCTGCCATTTAGATTCTATTTCATTATTAAAGTCTTCAGGGCCTTTTAAAACATCAATTAATTTTACATATTCTGAATACCCAGATTGTTTAATATATTGATGAAAAGATTTTTCAAATTCATTTTTATGACTAAGTGTTTGATATATTGGAATTTTATATTGAGAAATAGTTTCACTAAAAGATTGATCTCCAGTACATCCTACTAATTTCTGAGATTTTTTTAGTAAATTGTTAAATCTTTCATTTGATAAATGTTTTTCTTTATAAATAAAAATTTCAAAAACATATTTGTTTTTTCTCCTCTTGGATATTTTTATACAATAATCAGCCTTCTTATTATTTTCTATTTTAGTTAGTTCAATTCTGAATTTTTTATCACTGTTTATTGATTCATTCCATTCCATAATATTCCAATTAAAAGATATATCACTACCTAATCCAGGTAATATTAAATATATTCTCTTTCCTGTTTGATGTTTTTTGTTAAATAAAATATCCCGAATAATTAAATGTAAATAATATTTAAATCTACTTAGATGACTAAAAGGGTCTTCATTGGAAAAATATGCAAAATATAAAATGGAATTACCTGAATCCAGTTTTTCGTAATCATTTAAATATATTCCTAATTCATTTGGTTGCAATCCTAAACTATATGAATTATCTTTATATGAACGAGTCATATTATTACCTCCGTATCCATATTCATAAATTCCAGCATCATAAAATGCAGGTTCATTAGTATAAAAAGGTACAGGACAATGTAAAAATAAGTAAGTTTCATCTTCTCCAATTACATTTCTAATAAACAAATCTTTTTTTCTATACAGATCGTGAAAAGAACCACTGAAGATATTATTAGTCCATTCTACATAAAAATTAGTTTCTAAATTTCCTATCCTGTTAATACATTTATTGCTTTTACCAGAAAGTGATTTTCCAATCTTACAATGCTTTTCCTCTTGACAAGATATTCTTCTTCTTCTAGCTGAATGTATTGCTTTTTTACTCTTATTTTGAGCTTCTACTGTTCCATTAACATTAAAAGAGTCACATCTATTTTTTTTTATTAATTCTAAATCATCAGCTAGTAAATTTTTTACTATTTCGACATCTGTTACAGGTAGAAAAAGAATAATTCTTACATTTTTATTAATTCTTTTATTTTTCTGAAAATTATTTAATAATTTATATAATTTATATAATGCCATAATGTCACCATAACCACCATTATTTGCGGTTGTTAAAATTAAATTAATTTTATCAGGCTGTAGTTTTATTTCAGAATATCTTTTAAAAATATGTTTCGTAAAAAGAGATCTAAATCTATAATAATTTTCTAATTTTTCTTTTTTTGTTTCAAATTCTATTTTAGTAAAATCAAATGATCTAATAATATCTCCATTAATTTTAAGATTCATATTATCAGATATTATCATCTCTTTTATTGGAAATTCTTGATTATCTTTAGCTTCACCTCCTAGCTGTTTTTTTAATATGATATATTTTTTTTTGTATTTTAAATATTTATTTTTGAATGACATTAGAATTAATTAGATTATAAATTTACCTATTTAAAAAGTGGAAAATTTTTATTTCAATATATTTAGATCTGGTACAAGAATTATCAGAATTAACAGGAGGTTTTGACGATGGTCTATCAATTCAGCTTCTGGTAACCTTTTTTTGTTTTTATCAAAATTTGATCCCATTGATTTTACTTTATCTTATTTATTCTAATTTTTAATTAACATTTAGTACATTTGATTCAAACAAAACAAACAGTGCAAACTACATATATACCCTTTATTTATAGCTTTCTCAAATGTATCACACTGTGCTAATGCAAGAAAATCTGGTTTAATAATACTTTCTATTACTTCACTTACTTTAGGTTGTCGTGACAAATTATATTCATTATTTACACCATGTATATCAAAATCCCAAATTTTTTCATTATATATATCACCTTTTACTCGAGTAATACCCGATTTAAAATTTCCTACACTATCACTAAAACAATCCCCTGAACCTATTCTGGGGAGATCGCAAGAAAGTTGAAAATCATGATAAATTCTTGAATAATTATGATCATATTGTATAACTGGTTGAATATTTGATATATTTGGATTTTTTAGTGCAGCTGTTACCGTTAAAGCATTATGACAGGATAAAGGTTGACATTGTTGTGTATATAAATTATATAAAATACCTCTTTCCTTAATAATTTGGTCAATTGTCCTACCACCGTGTCCATCTATAATATAGTGTATAACTCTTTTGGCAGGATATACAGTAACATTAGTTCCTCCAAATATCTGCCATGTTTTTCCTATGGTATTTTTTTTAACATGTCGAATATTATCGAGCAACCATGTTTTTCCTAGATCTCCTATTATTGTTCCCCACTTCTCACCACTTATAGATTCAACAGTTTTACCAATTGCAGCATCTCCTAATGGAAAAATTAGAGGAGCATCCTCTAATATATACGCTTCTTCAGTTTCTTCTTTACCTTCTCCTTCTTTAGCTTCTTCTTTAGCTTCTTCTTTACCTTCTTCTTTAGCTTCTTCTTGAATAACATCAAATACTTTTACTTGCCACTTTTGTCCCATTGTGTTTTTTTTTGCAATTCGATTACTATCGAGCAGCCATGCGTTTCCTATATCTGCTATTATTTTTCCCCAAGTATTACCTTCTTCTATAGATTCAATAATACTACCATCTATTACTTTTGCCCGCCATGTTTTTCCTATGGTATTTTTTTTAACATGTCGATAATTATTGAGCAACCATGTTTTTCCTTGATCTCCTATTATTGTTCCCCACTTCTCACCTGTCCTGCGATTTTCAACAATACTACCAACTGCTACATCGTTCATAACACCTCCAACTTTTTTTAAATTAATATATTTAATTTTATATTTTAAATATTTTTCTTTAAAATTCATATATATATATGTCTAGATATATATATATGAATTTTACAGAAAAACCAAATTTTATTTCAATATATATATATATATATATATATGGATTATAAACTAATTAAGTTGCGTATGGTAACTGAGAAATATTCTCTTAATGTTCATGATGTCTTGGCAGGAAGATATACTGTAACAGTTGATATTATTTATCAAGATGGTAGAGAGGTTCCTCTGTGGCGGCACAAAACTTCTAATACACGTTTTTGGTTTTTGAATTATTCAAACATTAATGAGTATAGCAAGGTTATTCTCGCTGTTGATTATTTGAGAAAGTATCTTCCAATGAAATTCATTGGTCATCAGGAGATATATGACTATGATGATATTCTACTCGCTGTTCCTGTTATTATTGATGTTCATGATAGACCTCCTCAAATAGACGAGTGTCCGTATAGACACGATGGACCTTGTACAGGAGAAATGGATCAGGATGGAAATCATTACTATTGCACCAACGGTTGTTGGAAATATTGGTGCGTAGATTGTGGAAAGGGAACTAACTGTATGTGTCGGAAGAGTTGTTCCTGTGGATGGACACTCGACCTAGATGTCTAATTATTTGGTAAATATAACTACACTTTGTGCGGAACCAGGTATTGACTTATTATTATATTTTTGAAAAACATGTTTTAGTTTATTGTATATAGTCCTACTTTTTTTTGAAAACAAATTATTCAGATATAGTTTTCCATTCATTTTAAGCCTTTCCTTTAAGATGTTATAATCTAATTCTATTTTATTATACCCATCAAAGACATCATCTATAATTATATCATATTTTACCATGTTATCATTAAGGTAAGTTTCAGCATCCGCATGAAATAGACTAATTTTAGTTGAGTAATTAGGAAATAGTTTTTTAAAATAAGTATATAACTCTTTATCAGTATCAACACAGTCTATAATCTCAATGTCTTTTTCTAAACTTAATCTGAGAGGAATACCTCCAAATCCAAATCCTAAAACTAATATTTTTTTCTTCTTATTCTCTTTTAGAATATTTTGATATATTTTATTAAAATATTTTGATCTTGTTTCAAAAGTATTTACGTTAAATCTTGTATAGACTGCATTATCTTTTTTGTTTATTAATTTGAGTTCATTATTGTCGATAACAATTTTATTTTTAGACAAATCAATAGTTAGCTTTTCTTCATTTCTATGATATAACATTAGTAATATTAGTAATAATATAATGATTTTTAAATACATTATTACTAAGATTGATAAATTTAAAATATATTAAGTAGATACTATAAATAAAAATAAAATGTTTAAGGGGAAGTCTAATTTATACTTAATGACCGATCACGCACACACAGTAAGTGCTGTCTTTACTTTTAAAGACGCTGAATCTAAATCTAACTTTGTTAACTTTTGTAATGGAGAAAAAGGACTTGGTGTTACTAGAGCTTGGCCTGGATGTCAATCCATTCAAGTTTACGAAACTGAAGAAAATCCTAATAAACTAATTATTTGGCAAAAGTGGGATAATCATGAATCCCATGAGAGCTACGTTAAGATGCGTCATGAAAAAGGAGACTTTGATATGTTAGGAGAATGGGTAGAATCACCTCCTGAAATTAGTGCTCTCAGACCAGTTGATTTTTCTTCTGATGAAGAAACTGTTAAGTCTGTTATTAAAGATATGTGTAACGTAGATTACACTGTAGGTTTCCGTCACATGCACGATGATTGTGTTTTCATTCGTCCATCTGGAAATCCTCTTAACAAACAAGGATGGCAAGAAATGATGACAGCTGAAGATGTAACAGTAGAAGCTAATGAACTAGTTTCAATTAATAAACTTCAAGTAGTAGGAGATATGGCTTATGTTTGCTATACTTCTCATGGTAGATTTAACTATAAGGGAACATCTAATGATGATGTAGCAGTATTTACCAGTGTTCTTAAAAAGGTAGCAGGAGAATGGAAAGTTGTCATGGGTCAACGTTCTACAGGACGAACTCCAGAAGAATCTGCTCCTAGTTTTCAATAATTTTCTAATAAATTAATTTAATTATATCAATAAAATTTTATATTAATATAATTAATAATGGTATTATTTATATTATTTCCAGGATTTGGGTCACCGAGTAAATTTTGGAAATACGAGATTGTAAAAAATAAAGATGGTTCTTACCAGAAAAAAAAATTAAATTTTTATGACGAATTAAAGAAAATTGGTACAGTTTATAGATACACTCCAAAAGTTTATAATATTAATCATTATGATACCGGTAGTAATCCTGAATTTGATGATTGGCAAAATATTTATCAAGGTTTATTTAAAAAACCAAGAATGATAACATTGGACGATATTGATATTGATAAGGAATGTAAAAGAATATATAATAAATTAAAAAATAGAAAAGAAAAATTTATTCTTATAGGTCATTCAATTGGTGCTTGGTTTGCTTTACATTTTTCCAACCTATATCCAGATAAATGTTTACAAGTTATTTTTTTAGATGGAACTGCTATAAATCCCAAGGCAGCGCTTGGATATAAAGAGAAAAGTGAAAAAACAGACAGTGGTGAGATAACTAATGAGAACTTAAAATATTTGTATGATAATATGTTAGAAAATGTAATTGAAGATAAAAAATCAAGTTTTAATCCTAACTTAAATAAATATAGCGATAAAATACTAGAAATAGCATTTTCATATTATTTTAGAGTTATAGAAAAAGAACTTAATGGTACTGTAAAAGTCCCTGTCTTATCTTTTAGGAACCTATCTTATGACATTGAAACTAACGTTAATGATACGAAATCTACTAAAAATAATATGCGAAAAGTTACTAATGAAGAAGAATTATATCAAATTAATAATTCAAAGATAACAACATATTATATGATAAATTCAACACACTATCCTTGGAGAATACAAAGATACAGTGATATGATAATTGATATTATTAAAAAATATAGGTATGAAAGAAAATATCTTAAAAATAAATAATATTTATTCAGAATTCAAATATAAAAATTATCTAACTTTGTATTTAAATTTTAACTTGTTATTATGATTTAATTTTATAATTTATTAACCACCTTGACAACGAGCTATACTAACAACATAAACAGTTCTTATTATTTGTGCAGAAGTATTATTAGTATCATCGTTAACATTATAAGTTGCTTGATAATAACCAATTGAATTAATATCAATATTATCACTAACCACTATTTTAGAAGTTATATCATTATTATTAGAATCAGTAGCGGTAGCACCCAAGTCTGTATAAACACGTCCTTTTTCATGTCTGATAAGTGCACCACCATTTAATGTAATAGTAGGTGGTGTTGCTACTGCAGGAAGTACTACATGAACAGTTCTATATTTTTCAATTGCTACATTACCAGAAGCATCTGTGGCACTATAAGTTAATGTATAGGTACCAAATGTATCAGTTAATACTAATTCATCTATATAAGTACTACCTAATTCGATTTTTTTTGGATTACTACCGGTAACAGTTATTAAGGGAGTGTAGTATCTACAACATTTACAGTTCTAGTAGCTGTAACAGTATCAGTTGTATTTGTAGCAGAATATTGTATTGTATAAGTTCCTACTTGGAAAGGATTGTAATCATTTAAATTGGTAGAAACTAAAGTTCCATCATCTGACGTAGCACCCGCATCAGTATAATCATCGCCTAATTCTACAGTTTCGGGATTATTACCTTGTACAGTTAAAACAAGACAATTTATTAAATTATATTCTATAAGAAAGTTATTAACTTTCATTAATTTTATTTACATTTTTTTTTACAAATATTAAAATTTTTACACCAATGTAAATATTATCATATTTAAACGATACCTATGTTTGTTTAAAATTTTAATTCTAAATTTATTTAAATGCCAAGTAAATCTAGAAGAATCAGGGTAGATTTAAAAACTACTATTAGTACTACTAGAGATATTTATGATAGGAATGGTCAATGGTTACCACCAGGTAATTATTATTTTACTATAACTAGCATTGGGAATAAATATGCTAAAGGGATCTTAACTAATAAAGATTTTAAATCAGAATATTCATTCAAAATGAAAGATGTCATTAGAATGATGGCGATAGCACAAGCCAGATTAGCACGCAGAGCTTCTATAGATGAAACTATGATGCCAAAATATAAGTCACCGAATTCATCCATGGAAACTGAATATCCTAAAGAATTAGCTAAAGTTAAAAAATCTAAAGAAATAAAGAAAATTGCCAACAAAACTAGTTCAATATGTACTGTATGTTTAGAACCGTTAGGAGATAATCCGAAAAAACTATCTTGTAATCATAGATTCCATTTACAATGTATCAGTCAATGGTATCAAACTAAGAAAAATTGCCCAGTATGTCGAAAAACAATAACATCTTTAAATGATCGAGTAAAATCAACACGAGGTTCATTATATCGATACTATCCTGAATATGATGTCAGACAAAATCACATTCATAGGAGAAGATATAGGAGGTCAGAAGGTAAATATTTACCTACTTTGCACCAGTAATAAATGCTATACCAGGTAAATCTTTACCTTCTAATAATTCTAATGAGGCACCACCTCCGGTACTAACATGTGTCATAGCTCCTTCTAATCCAAACATTTGACAACAACTAGCTGTATCTCCACCACCAATGATAGTTATTTTATCTGATTCAGCCAAATAATCCATTAAAAATCTACTACCATATGAAAAGTTAGGAAATTCAAATACACCCATAGGTCCATTCCAAAAAATAATATCAGACTGTTCTAATTTTTTTAAAAACATTGTAACACTGTTAATACCAATATCGAGTCCCATATATCCATCTTCAATACCGGTATGAATATGTCTTTCAATAATATTTCCAGTATTACTAAAACTGTTGTTACATTTAAAATCTAAGGGAATAGTAATTTCCGTGTTATGTTTATCTGCATTTATCATAATTTCTTCTACCATCTTATAGCCTTCTTCATCAAATAACGAATTGCCAATTTTCATACCCATCTTTTTTAAAAAAGTAAAAGCCATTCCTCCTCCTATTATAATATTATCCATTATTGGAATAAGATTATTAATTAATTTTATTTTATCAGATACCTTACTACCACCTAGTATTAAAGTTTTCTTTCCTGGTCTATTAAGACATCCCTTAAGATATTTAAGTTCTTTTCTTACCAGTAGTCCTAAATATTTTTCCGAACAATCTATTCCTACAATAGAAGAGTGAGCTCTATGACAACAACCAAATGCATCGTTAATAAAAATATCAGCTAATCCTGTTAGTCTTTTCCTAAATTGTTTTGTTGTAGGTAAATCTTTAGTTTCCTCTTGATAGAATCTAATATTTTCTAAAAGAACAATCCTATCGTTGTTATATTGTAAATTATCCAAAGTAGAAAATCCAATAGTAAAATTATAGTATTTATTAATATATTCCATGACTGGTTTGAGGGTTAGTTTCATATCAACACCCTTAGGTCTTCCCAGATGAGAAATAATCAATAATCTTTCTGGATTATTTTTTAAAATAAGATTGATGGTTGGAATTGCAGCATCAATTCGTTTAGTAGATTGTATCATACCATCTACAATAGGAACATTAAAATCAACTCGTAGAATAACTGTTTTACCGCTAAAATTAGCAGATTTTAGATACATGATATATAAAACTATAGATATATCTATAAATCTAAACAAACATCTAATGACAACACGAACACTCATCATCACCAGAACCACCCTTACGAGCTCCATTCTCCTCTGCCTTGGCAATAATGTGAGCAATCACAGTCTCCATATCACTCACGTCAACCTTTGGTATAGGAGAACCATCGAATCCAGACACTCCCTTATCCAGGTCATACATCAGCAGCATAGTGTACATCTGGACTCCTTGTGGGTGACAATTAACCGGTCGGTTCTTGTCAAGCCAGTTACAGAACTGCTTTGCACTAATATAACCAGAAGATACAGTCGGGAGACCAGTTGTGATTGTAATACCACTGTTTGCCTCCTCAATCACCTCCTTTGCCTCTCCCTCAGAGAGCTTAGGAGTAGTACCAATGTGTTGGGCCATACCATCAGCAACCTTCTGCATCATCCCACGACCAGCATCACGGTCATATCCTCCACAAGATAGCTTTGGGAAAGCATTGAAATCAGTCTTAATGGGCTTACCATTAAAGTAGTCAACATAACCACCACACCGTGTCAGCTCTGCCTCGGCCTCATCAACTGAAGGAGAGTTATGACTGTGTAGGGCACCCATACCAAGAGCATTGGTCGAGTTCCACAGAGCAATAAGCGCCTGAGCGCTAGAAGTACCGTTATTAAAGGTAACGGACATTACTATATAAAATAATATAGAGACTATATGGTTTTTTTTTTCAATTTTTATAAATCGCATTCGATTTATAAAAGAATAAAAAATAAAAAATCATAAAATGTTTGTGATTTTTTTACATTTTTCAATTTTTTATCTAAAAAGTTTTATATGAACAGAATTATTTATTACTATCAAACATTAGTAGATATAGAACCTATAATTATATCTAAAGAAGTTACTCACATACACATTTCTTCGATTCATTTTGGATATACTGATAATAAACCTTACATTCATCTTAATGATAATCATCCAGATGACCCTAAATTTTATAATATGTGGAAGATGATTTACCAAGCATCTTTTGATAAGAAAATAATACTAATGGTTGGAGGAGCAGGGGGTGCCTATATTGATCTGTTTAAAAACTTTGAAACTTTTTACAAGATGTTATATCAAACTATTATAACACGACCTTTTATATCAGGAATAGATTTAGACATAGAAGAAAATGTTGATATAGAAGATGTTAAAATGTTAATATCAAGAATTAGAAAAGATTTTGGAAAAGATTTTATTATTAGTATGGCACCCATTCAAGGTTCTATGGAAGATGATGTACCAGGAATTGGAGGATTCATTTATAAAGAATTATATGATTCCGAAGAAGGAAGTATGATAGATTATTTTAATGTTCAAGCTTATGGTGATTATAATTTAGAAGCCTATGATAATATTATTAAAAATGGGTATCCATCTAATAAGATAGTTTTTGGTATGTTATCAAGTCAATATAATAAAGATACTTTTATTGAAGCTATGAGTATAATATCTTCTATTAAAAAAAAATATCCTAATTTCGGAGGAGTATTTGTTTGGGAATATTTTAATGCACCACCTTTTAGTAAAGAACCAATTATGTGGGCAATATTAATAAAACAATGTCTTAGAAATTGATAGAGTGTAGAGTATATAACTGCAACGCGTGCACTCTCCTCTTGAATCTGCTTTTACCAATATTCTACGTCTCTTCTCATCTAGATCTTTCACATCATCTTTTACGGGTTGCGCCTAAAGACATGGTACGTAGAATTGCAGCTCTTGGTGGGTGGTGGTGCTGGTTGGGATCGAACGTCCGCTTTTGGTGGACCCGCGCTGACAAACGCGACAACGAAGCATATTTAATCATTCAACTCCGAGTGCAAGGTTCTTATGATGAGAGGTCCTTTTCCTTTGACCACTTGGTTACGGGCACCAGTCATTGGGTTTATCTAATTATCTAACCCCCGTCTACTTAATATAAATGGACTTAGAGGTTAAAATATTATCAATTTTATTAATTTGTTTTTATAGATACTTTACAGTAAATAATATTTATTTAATGAAATTTATTAGTAATAATTTTAACATAGCTTTAAAAAATATTTTTTCTATTAAACTAAATATTAGAATTAAACGAAAGCAAGATATCTTTTAAAACCTTATCATTTGGTTGTTTTAAATATAATACTTCTGATAATTTTAATAAGGTACTATGGTCAAGAGTATTGTTTGTTAATGGGTCACGATTATTATTCATCAGAACAGACTTGATGTAAGAATGTTTATTAACTGTTTTTTTAATGTTATCATAACTTAAAACTATTAGATTATGATATGAATTATCTTCTTCCTTTGGTACTTTAATTGGACCATTTCCATAACCAATCCATATTAAAAATTCTCCCAAATTTATTGGATCATTTTCATACCAATTATCAGAAGGAGGCCATGTTTTATTTTCCTTCTGATAAATTATAGGATATCTGATATCTTTTGTTTTAACACGATAATTTAAATAAGATTGGCAATGTAAAACTACCGTTTCTTGATTAAATTCTTCATAATCTGAGAATTTTTTATAAAGTAGAAAATCATATCCTATAAATTTATTACCTAAATGTATTGCCATAACTGTAGGAAATTCATCACGAAATTTTTTAATAGTATCAAATATAACACTATCGTTAGCAACATTGACTTGTGGATATGATGTCATAAAACCAATAAATTTTAGGGTTATATTTTTAGACAAAGAAACCTCTGTATTAAGATGTGACATTAATTTAAATTTATATAAATACTATTTCAAATTTTTTATTAGATAAATTTGAAACATTTTCTATATAATATACTCTGGTGGAACATTATCAACATACCAAACATTATTGGAAGTTTTGTAGAACTTGAATTTAGCTAGATACATTTCTATTGCCTTAATTTGAAGAACAATAGGTACACCTCTACGTTTTCCTGTATTAGTTGCCATAGTAATATCTTCAGTCAGATGAACATAATGTCTGTTCATTTTAGATAACCCTGTCTTTTTAATAGATTTGATAGCTTTCATATAAGTACCATGATAGAGAATTTTTGGTGGTTTAATTGCTTTTAGTTCCATAGAAACCAAATTAGTACTATGACCATTAGTTGCTCTAATCATACTCATGTCTTCATTGAATTCATAGCGCCCTTTACTATCATTAGTTACAATATGATTCAAGACATCTATGGTAATATTAATTTTTTCTAAAAGTATAGCAACATTAGTAAATCCATTTGAATCTAATACTAATCCTTTTTTACCTGGATTATGTCTTAGAAGATAAGATAAAAGTTTTGAAGTTTTAATATGATTTGACATATACTATCTTATATATATAAATAAATTTCATTTTTTTTTATAAAAATATTTTTATGTTCTACACTCCCTGCTTAAAAAATGCTTAAATTTTGGCTGACAAGTGAGTAAAAATTAAGCAAAAAATATATAAATATATTTAATATAAATGAAAAAATACACCTGTCAAAGATGTGGGTATACTACAGATAGAAAATTTAACTTTAAAAATCATCTAAATAGGAAATTTCCATGTTTAGTGTTACCATCTAAATCCATCACAAAAAAAAAGCTGCTTAAAAAATGTACAGAACAATTGGTAGAAAATACATCAGTGCTTAAAAAAATGCAGCCAAACGTCAGCCAAAAACGGCTGACGGTCAGCCAGTCGTCAGCCATCAGCTTAAAAAAAACATTTTTTTGTTGTTATTGTGGAAAAAACTTTACTACTAGACAAGCTAAATTTAAGCATGAAAAAGATAGATGTAAGATGAAAAATAAGTCAAACAATACAGACAATCAGATGGTTGAAAAAGATATAATGATAAATAAACTAATATTACAAGTTGAAAAACTATTGGATAAAAATATCCAGAGTTTTAATAATAACAATATTAATAGTAATAATAAAATAACTAATAATATTATGGTAAATAATTATGGTGAAGAAAATATTAATTATATAACTGAAAAAGTGTTAAAAAAATTAATTTACTATCCAGCTAGTGCTATTTCAAAATTAATAGCAATGAAACATTTTAATCCTAAATATCCAGAAAACCATAATATTAAAATAACAAACATTCATGATAAATTTGCCAAACGTTATAAGAATGGCAAGTGGTCGATTGAAGATAAAAAAGCTGTTATTGGAGAATTGGTAGATGATGGTTTTGCACATTATGATGATTTTAAAAATTTAAAAGGAGATGAACTTGCGGATAAGATTATGGAAAAATTATCAAAAATTGAGTTCTTTTTTGATAACAATAAAGAACAATTAGAAAAAAAGACAGAAATAACTGTTATTAATGGAACTAAAGAGTTGGAAGTTTAAATTATACTTTTAAAATCTGGAAAATTTCAAAAAACTACACGAACAGAGAAAGAAATGTTATTGTGATGAACTAATTAAAAAACTTATATTTTATGTTTTTAGTAACTTATGTGTGTCCCAGTTGGAGGAGTTGATTGAAGTATAAACTAAGATTCATAGGTAACATGGTACATCATTGGATTATTTCATTTTTTAATAATTATAAATAAAGTTTTGGGTTTATATCCATGATAGCAGCCGCTACCACATAACCATGACCAAATGGAGTACGAGTATCTAAAATTTTATCTTGTAATAATTCAAGATTAACTTCAGCTGAGGTTGGATTACCATTATTATCTCTAATACCATCAAAATCATAAACAGTAAAACTCTCTCCAGAAGCTAATCTATTTTTTAAATCTATCAATACCAAGTTGTCTTTGATAAGATTATAGTATTCTGGAACATAAACTTGTTTTCTAGAATCAATATAACCTAAATTATCATTAATGTGAGGGAATTTTGCATATAATACTTTTTTATCTTTACCATCAGGGAATCTACGTTTTCCTTTCGTTTGTTTTTTCCACCAATCAGTAATGGTCTTGGCTGGAATATTAGGATACCTCTTACCACTTTGCCAATAGTTTTCAAAACAATAAAAGCCTTTGTATTTATTAACGATAGGTGTCATTGGACTAAAAGCTAGTCTAAACGGATTGTCTTTTCTTTGAGCAGATGTTACATTTACTCTAGTAGTATTTTCTGGACAAGGAGCCCAAGTTCCTCTAAGATTCATACTAGCTATATATACTGTCATTGTATATAATTAATATTAATCTATTTCATTTTTTATAAAAATTGATATATTAATAGTAAATTTTCACTACGTGAATCTTTTTATAATTATGGATTCGATTAAATATCGAAAATTATATTTATCTGAAAAACATGGTTTTAATAATTTTAAAATCATTAAAGAAAAGGTAAAAATAGACAGATGTTTTCCATGTCCTTATTCAGTAAACTTTCAACGTGTTCATCCAAGAGTTTTGTCGGGTGAAGCATTTTGGGTTAGTCATAATGAATTATGTATTGGATATATTTCATCAAAAAATCAGCATATATTTAGACCAGTTTTTTCGTATAAACGACAAAAAATATTAAATAAGGTTAATTCAGATATCATAAATCCGCACAAATTTTGGAATAAAGTTATTTCAAACTATTTTAAAATTTTATATGAAAAAAAAAATATACCAACTGAATGTATTAACATTATATTAAAATACATTCATTAATATTTTTATAAATAATAGTATATGGAGTATGAGAGGTTGTATAATAAATATAAAATCTTTTTATATTCATGTAATTAATCGATTCCAAAAATTGATTTACAATAAAAAACGAATTTGGTTTCGTTTTTTGTAAATAAAATATTTTTTTAATTTCCAAAAAGTAAAAAAAATTGATTTACAATAAAAAAAACGAATTTGGATTCGTTTTTTGTAAATAAAATATTTTTTTAATTTCCAAAAAGTAAAAAAAATTGATTTTAACATAATTATTTATATTGTAATGAATATCTTGTATACGAGAGTATCTACAAAGAATCAGGGTTTGAGTAGTTTACATAACCAAAAAATAACTTGTTTAAACATGTTAACAAAAGATAATATCATCATCGACTTGATTTTTCAGGAGATTTCTTCCGCATATAAAGGACCACAAATAAAGCTGAAGAAAATTTTGAATAATTACCAAGATAGCAATCTTTACATATTAAATGTTTCTAGATTTAGTAGAAATGTTATTGAAGGTAAAAAGATGTTGAAATTAGCAAAGTTTAAAAATATTAATATTATATTTCTAGAGAATTCGTTAGAAAGTAATAATACTAATGATATTAAAAAGATTATTAAAAAATTATTCACATCAGAACATTGGTCCGAAAATATTAGTACACGTTTAAAATGTAAGTTTTCTACCATGAAGAAAAATGGCCATATGATTGGAAGACCCGGATTTGGAAAAAAAACTAAATTTATTAAGAGAAAAAGGAAATTTATTGAAGATTGTTTTGAAACAAATATTATAAATTTTATCAGGGCAGCTAGATTTGGAACATCAGTAAAAAAACTCAATAAAATTTTGCACAAAATGTTACCAGAAGCAGAAGATATAGAATTTATTGATAATGATGGTATCAGTAAAATCCAAGAATTTGATAAACCAAAAACTTTAACATATGATGAAATTGCAGATTTGCTTAATAATTATAAAATTAGAAAAAGAGGAAAGAGATGGACAGCTAATAGTGTTGCTAATATTATTAATAATTCTTCGTGTAAAAGAGTAAAATATTAATCTATTATATTTTAATGAAATATAATAGACTATTTTTTATAAAAGATAACATGAGACAGTTTGTTACCATGTATAATTTAAGTTATACCAATTTTTTTAATTTATTAGATAATAATAATCAATTACTAAAAGATTTTGAAAAATTTTCTAAATTAGATTTTAAAAATTCAGAAAAGAAAAATCCACCTAATTCTATTATAGAAGTGTGGAAAAATAATAAAACTTTTAAAAAGAAAAAAATGAGAGTATGTATTTTAATACATAAGAATAGATACATTGGTTCTTTTAGATATTATAAAGCTAAATTTACACATATAAAATCTCCAAAATATAATAATAATATTTATATTAAAATAGGAGTTGTCTATATAGTACCTAAATATAGAAGGTTAGGATTAGCATCAAAAATGTTAAGTAATATTATTAAAGATAACAATAAATATTTATTAAATGTTGATAATGTAAATATTAAAGCATATAAACTTTATAAAAACCTCGGGTTTAAAACAGTAGAACATGATAAAGAATCAACAATTATGATACGAGATTAAAAAGTTTTTTTAACCAGTTTAATTAAGCATCATTCTCTTTAACCTCATTATCTTTAATCTCATTTTTATTATATTTTATTAATAAATATATAACAGCTAATTGTGACATCATTGGAGGAATAGTAGAAAATATCATTACATACTCTTTTTTTATAATACCATAAGAAATATATAATATTTCTGAGATTACACTTAAAATAAAGAAATATAAATTTACATCTCTAACCTGTTGTGTTTTAATTATCTGGTTTATTTGAGGAAACAATGATATACTTGCAATAAATACACCTATATACCCAATAATATTATAATCCATTTTTAATATAGATTAAATCCTTTTTAAATACATTTTAATAATATTTTGATAATATTATTAAAAATTATACTAATGAAGTGTTTAGTTGTTGAGAAACTCTAACAAAGGTGGTACATTTTGGCATATTCTTAATACATTTTGCATTAATATAAGTACAACAACTTCTTAGTCCACCAAGATAATCAGTAACAGTATCATCGATAGAACCCTTATATTTAACCTTTATAACACGTCCTTCACTTGACCTATATTTTTCCATTTTACCATAATGTTTCTCCATAGCATGTTGACTACTCATTCCATAAAATAATTTGAATTTATTACCGTTATTATCAGTAGTTATATCACCTGGATTCTCATCATGACCAGAAAATACACCACCACACATTACAAAATCAGCACCTCCGCCGAATGCTTTAGCCATATCACCAGGACATGTTATACCACCATCGCTAATTATATAACCACCTACACCATGAGCAGCATCTGCACATTCCATAACTGCTGATAATTGTGGCATACCAACACCTGTTTTTAAACGTGTAATACAAGCACTACCTCCACCAATACCTGTTTTTACTACATCGACTTTTCCATTAATAATTAATTCCTCTGTCATTTCTCTCGAAACAACGTTACCAGCAACTATAATATGATTAGGAAATGTTTCACGAACTCTTTTACAATAAGTTACCAAAGCTTCCATGTATCCATTTGCTACATCAATACAAATAAATTTACATTCAATTGCTGCTAGGATTAGTGATAATCTTTCAAAATCTCGATTAGAGATTCCACTACTAACCATAAAATAACCAGGGTCTAATGTATTATTTTTATTATAATCTATAAAATCTTGTAAACTATAATGTTTACTCATAGCTGTAATTATTTTATGTTGAGATAGAACTTCGTAAACTCCAAATGTTCCTGTAGTATCCATATTAGCTGAAATAATAGGAACTCCTTTCCATGTAGTTTTAGTATTAGGGAATTTAAATTCTCTTTCTAGAACTACTTGACTTCTGCTTGATAGTATTGTTCTTTTTGGTCTAATTAGAACATTATTAAAATCTAGTTTCGTATCAGTTTCAAGTCGCATTTAATAATATTATTACAGCTACCTATTTAAATAATTTATATTAACAATATATAAGTTATTTAATGAATGGCACCATTTTAGAATCTTTTCCTTCGAGAGGAGGATATTTGGTCCAAGTCCACATATGGTTCCACCAATAATCTGTTACTAAACCTACCTCTTTAGTAGTATTAACATTATGAGTATAATAGTGTTTTAAATTAGTACTTACCCTGATTTTAGTTGAACCAGATTCATTAAAAGAATAAATAAGATTATTCTGTGTATCTTTCATTATGATATTACAATTCATCAGGTATGCTAAAATTTTAATATGAGTAACTCCCTCTATAGTACTTAAAGATTCAAAAGGTTTTTCTAACTGAGTAATTAAATATTCTAATTCAAATTTATTAACAAACAACGAGTCAGTCAATTCAAAATCTGCTGTACCACTTATAAAGTTTTTAGTATTTGTTGCTATATCAATAATTATTCCAATGACTTCTTGTATAGTTGTAGGTTGTGATTTTCCGAGTGATGATAATATTGAAGGATTAAATAATTGTTCAGATATTAATGAACGTCCTATTATAACTGACCAAATTGAACAATAACCATCACCTCTAGCAGAACCTGCTTCAAAGGTACCATCTTCAGTCCTAGAAAGTATTATTGGATAATTATTAAAACTATCGTTTTCTGAGGCACTAGATTCTTTAGCCTCACTAGAAGCGGATTTGCCTTCCGTTTTAGATTCACCTTCTAAAGATAATCTTATAGCTTCAGCCATATCTTCTTCATAAGAACCTCCTCGAGATTTTAAACTTAAATATTTTTTCTTATATTTTAAATATTTATTTTTGTAATCCATATATATATATAGATATATATATATATAATTTAGTCAGAATTGATTCTAATTTTTTTTTTGTAAAATTGCCTCATATTTTGTTTATTAATATGTTGCCTTTGTCTTTTACGCATATTTAAGACTTCTTGTTTAGTAAGTTCAGAAATTTCACATTCACGAAAGTATCTTTCATCAGCAGCAATTTCAGGTTCAATTTCTAAAAGTAATTTTTCAAATTTTTTTACTCTTTGTGCTCGCATATGGTATTGTTTAAGAGCTCTAGATGTATAATTTAAATTTGTTTTACCCATGTATATAAATAATATATATATTTTTCTTTAACATAATTTTTTTAATTAGGTTTTTTTATTCTCAACTATTTTTAAAAAATCTTTCACTGTCATATTATAAAACATTTCCATCTCTAAAGTAATATCGTAATGTTGTTCTATAATTCCAATTGTTTGAACAAGTTTCATTGAATCTATTCCTAATTCAATCAGTTCCTTTGATTTATCAATTTTAGTAATATCAAATTCTAGAACTTCATTAATTTCTTTAATTAGTTCAGTATTCATATATATATATTAGTTTAGATTTAAATTATAATTTATATGTAAAAATATATACTGATGAAAAGGGCAAACGTAAGCCCACGTAATAGTAAATGTATAGTTACAATTATAAACCCATTGGTAGATAATGACCAGAATTTAGAATGTAGAATCTGCTACGAGTCAGATGGTAAGTTGTTAAAAGTTTGTTCGTGTTCAGGTTCAATTGAATATGTACATCCTCATTGTATAGAAACATGGATAGAAAGATTTCCTAAAAACCACCCTAACCATTATTATTGTCCAGTTTGTAAAGAAAAATATAATTTAAATTGTGATAAAATAAATTACATAGAAGATGAAAATGAACCAGATAATTTCATTAGAAAATGGTTTTTGTTTTTATTTTTTATTTTATTTATAATAGTATTTATTATATTAATTACCATGAGCGTAAGTTATTGAATATAGGATAAAAGTTTGCATAAAGAAATTAATAATTAACGCAATATATTCTTTAATTGAAACTCTTTCCCAAATTGTTTTATAATCTAGTTTAGATAATGGTAAAATAACATCATCTTTAATTCTATTAATTATCTCACTTACTAATCCTCCTACAATTAATGCAACTACTGTAGGTAATATATCCTTACTTTTTAAAAAGTTAAGGTATCCAGATATCATTAATATAATTAATATATTTTTTTTATTAAAAAAGATTATTTTTTAATAGATATATTATAAGTGTATTTTTTTATCCTCAAATAAATCTACAAGATTCCATATATTTTTTAACAGTGTTATCTTAAAATTTTTCTCCACATATATTTTTTAGTTGCTGTTATAACCATCTCAAAAAAAATTGAAAAAATTAAACCTAGCTTGTCCTTTTAAAATAATTTAATCAGAATGTCTTGCATTACAATGTCAAACAATTCTGCCGATAATAAATCGGATTGGACGACCGTCTCTAGAAAGAGACGCTCTAAGAAGGGTTCTAAGAATTCTTCTGAAAACGACCAAAAGCTTTCAGTCGCTGCAGCTCCTTATGTCCCGTCGAGACAGTCGAATACTCACCAGAGTAGACGTACTACATCCCAAAAGACAGACTTCCCAAGGAAGACACAAATGTATTCAGATGATAAGTCTGTAATTGGTCATCTTCTGAGGACTGCAGAGGTGGACTACACAAATGTGTCTGATAAGGTTATGGGTGGTCATCTGAGAGGCGGTGATGGAACAGTGCACATTGGAGGAATTCGCTACAAACGCGGAACAACTCTCGTTGAGGCAACAAGCGCAGTCGAGTCTCTACACAAGTACCTTGGAGAGCTCCTTTCTGCTTCTAAGGAGGTTGTTTCTAAGAAGAAGCAGGAGAAGAAAACCAGGTCTGAAAAGAAGCAGGTCCAACGCCAGTATGCTCCAAGGAGAGGTCAGATGACTCTTGGAGATTTTTTTTAAATGCATAGAAAATGCATAAATATATATATATATATATATATATATATTTATGAAATAGTAAATAATATAGATAAAATATATAAATATTAATAATGATAGATTTTATTATTTGTATTTATTGGTTAACAATTTATTTTTTACTATTTTTTGGATTTAATTTTTCTAGAAAAAATACAACAATGACAGCAGCATTTATTCATGCAACTACAGTTACAGCTCTTTCTGCAATATCTTTATATAGTTATGGTGTAGATTTTCAAAGAAGTAATTTATTAATTGAATGTATTGTATCAAAATTAAGTTTTTGGTATTTTTTAAGTGATTTATTTCTTTTACTAATATTTGACAGAGATATAATATATGTGATTCATCATTTATGTGCATTAGGAGCTTTTTATTCTATAATGAATATAGGATTTGGGTTATCAGCAGCGATGATTATTTTATTTTTAGGTGAAATAACTAATCCTATAAGGTTAGCTAAGACTATGATATATGAACATAATAAATTAATTTATCGTTTTTTAAATTTAATATTTTCATGGTTATTCTTATTAATGCGATGTGTTTTTATGAGTTATTATTATGTTTTAATGTATTATGATTTCTTACCATTTATTGATAGTACTAACGATAGAAATATAATATTAATATCTACAACACTAGGATTGCTAGGAGGATATATATGGTCTGGTTTAATTATTAAAAAAAAATTAAAAACACTTAAATAATAACATTATATAAATACTAAGAAGCAAGTAATAATTTTATTACTTGCGATTTGGATATAACCAATTAAAAAAATTTTACTTTTATAAAATTATTATCAGCATTGAGAACACTGATCAAGTTCTATCCTAATTTTAATATTAGGAGCTTTATATCACTTATAAATGTCTTGTAAGCACCTTTAAGGTGAATTATTATATCACACTATATAGGAAAATGATACTTGAAATTATTACTATAATATTTTTCCTTGGTATTATTATATATTTTAGTTGTATTAAAAAACAAAAAAAATTATCTGAAGCTGAAAAAGAGTACCTAAAAGATTTTACTTGGTAAGTAAATATTTATGAATCATAATTATTTAAATTAATGATTCTATTTTTAAGTTTATAGTATTTTATTATCTTTTTATAATTAGGAAAATGATACTTGAAATAATTACTATAATATGTTTCCTCGGAATAATTATGTATTTAAGTTGTAAAGAAAATGATAATGATAACTTATATTCAAATGGTTATGGTGGTTAGTTATAACCAATATAATCTAATTTAAATAGATTTACTTTGTATATTTATTTAAATTATTTATATTGTCATATATGTTCGCTTTGCGTACAAATATTGTTTAATATTTTAGAAATTTTATTTTATTATATTCGGTCAAAGGATAGAGTATAAAAAGATGATATTGTAGTTTCATATAAAAAATTTAATAATATATATATACTAGATAGTAAAATAAAATTACCAATGGATATATTAAATTATATTAAATATTTTATAGGAAATCCTTTAACAGAATCTAAAAATATAGAAATGAAATTGAATTAAATAATATAATTAACAATCTAAAAGAAAAAGAAAAAGAGATATTAATAGATAACTCTTTTAATAGAGAAAATAGAGAGTTCAATTACTATATAAGTATAAAAATAACAAGTTATTTAATAAATATTAAATCATATCCTACTATTGAATCATTACTTATTTCATTAAATAAAGGAAAAATGTTAACAAATTGTCTTTCTAAGAATTTATATCATAAAGAATTAATCAACAACTATAACTTTGAATAACAACTGTTCATTTGAAAGTTTCAAAGGTGTTATTAATAATTATTTATACTTAAAATAATTTATTTAAAAACATATATTATTCATAAATCATAATACATACCCAACCGGTCATATTAGTAGGATCATCCCAATTACATGCATAAACAGTTCTTTCTAAAATCATTCCACAACTAGGTGCAATATTAGGACTTAATGAATTTAGTGTACGATTTGATTGATATGTGATTTGACTACAAAACATAATATATTTAGGATCTCTTTCTCCAATATTACTAACCAGATCATCTCTTAAATTACTAAAAGCTGAATGCATTGGTTCATTACTATTAATACTATTAATGTCAGTACCTTCAATATTCACATTAATAAAATGAATTTCAATAGTATGTCCTTCTGGTAAATCTATTAGAATCCCATGTTGTAATTTGTTATAACGTCTATCAGCACTATCTGTTGAAATATCTGTACCTGGTATGATAGTATCACCAGTATGTTTAATCCAAGGAAGAGAACAATTTGTATCTGAGAAACTCATGAAATGTTCTCTATCATATCCACTCTGTGTTTTTTCATAGATTTTAACATTTAGGTCATTATATGTAATAGATTGTTGAGTTGTAGCGGTAACAAAAACTTTACCAGTTTCTCCACTAATAACATTAGAAAAGTCTCCCAGACTATTAGCAGTTGAAATTGGAGCAATTGTAGTTTCAACATTAGGATTCTCTTCAGTAGCTCCTAATGCTTCTGCACGTAATTGTTCATATAATGAAATTTCTACTTCATGACCATAATCATTTATTGGATTAAAATCTATTGGTTGACTTAGATAGTCTTGAGTACAACCAGACGAAGCAACTCTGAGCATAACTGACGGTTTCAATATCTTTTGCTTTTTTTGAGGAGGTTGGGTGCACATTCTCATACTTTTAGGTGGAAAAAGGTTTGTTTCAGCAAAACTTTTTTTAAGTCCATAATTAGGAACCATACACAGAGGACACTTAGTACTTTTATTTTTCCAAATACCATAACATCCACTACATAACATATGAGTACAAGGCATCATCATCAACCAAACTCCTTCTTCTTCAAAACACACTGAACATTGTTTAGTATATTCTTTCTTAGTATTAGCCTTAGAATGAGATGTATGGGAATCAGCAGGAATTTCACTAGAGTTTGCTAACATAGTTTCTGGAGCATGACCTTCCAGACATTTTTTTTCTAGATGAAACACTTTACCATTAGGAGCAAAAACAAGATGTTTACTTGCGGGTAATTGGATAACTGAATTAGATTCCTCTGATTGGTGTATTTTAATAAGACCAGTAGGACACTTACATCCAGTACAATATAAATAAGATGCATCATCATCTATAGAAGTTTTTAATTTAACGGATTTATCCATTACAAAACAATAAGTAAATATTTTCAATTTTTTAATTTATTCCTTAACAATCTATAACTAATATTTAGAACATAAATTATTTTAAACTAAAAGAATAATATTTTATTACATTAATGAATATTACTAATAATGATACTAATATAATTAGCAGTGAAAATGAATACAATTATATTTTTTTTTCACTAAAATATATTATTATAGCATGTATTAAATTAGGACTTTCTTTATTATTTTCTCTAATTATTAGTATTGAACGAGAATTACATACACATCCAGGAGGAATGTGTACTCATACATTAGTTGGATTTGGTTCTTGTTTATTTACAATGATATCTGTTCATTTAAATGATAAATTTAATGTAGCAACTGCGGATCCTGCTAGAATTTGTGCTCAAATAGTTAGTGGTATGGGTTTTCTAGGTTCTGCAACAATATTTAAATCTAATAATTATGTGAAAGGAATTAATACAGCTGCAAATTTATGGATATCCGCAGCTATATCAATGGCTATAGGCGCAGATTTATGGGAACTTGGTTTAGTTACTGCAATATTTACTATTATAATATTAATAATAAATAACAGGTATAAAAAATATAGGTATAGTAAATATAAAAAAGATGATGATAATGACGTTGAACTTGGAAAAGTTCAAAAATATGATCCCCAGAATGCACCATATGGTCATGAGAATAAAGATATTGATTAAAAATTGAAAATAATAATGTTACACGTTGTTTAATATTTTAAATTTATATGTCCAGTCAGACTATAAACGACACTTCTACGCAAAATATGCGTTCTTTAGAAAGTTCTAACGGTGGAGAGAACAAACAATCTGAACCCGATGAAGGAGGGATACATTTAAATATTGGTAGTAGTGATGATGGTATCATAACCTATGATAATATCAATACACATTATAGTAATCATCCTATAAAAGATCTTATTTGTGTAAAGTCATGGCTGGAACATGATGGTTATGATATGCATGGTCCAAAATCAAATCTGTATACTATTGTAATTGCATACAAGAAACCAGATTCAGAAGATGTAGTTGTAGACAATTGGCGCGCAGAATATTGGTATACAGAAGAAGAGGTATCATTTTATCTTTATTCTAAAATTTATTCCAAAGAAGATTTTGAAATTTACAATAAAGAAGATCTAACTAATGATGACACTGGTATGTCATTTAGGGCTTACAAATATGATTTGACTAGTGTAGGTGATACATATTTTATTGAATCGTGGGGTCAAATTAGTTAACGTTTTTAATTTTATTTAGAATACCCAATGTTTTTCTTGATTGAAATTAGGATAGTTTTCTTTGGCAACTTCCATTGCAGTTTGTCCTTTTGTATTTGTAATATTTTCATCACATCCATATTCTATTAGTAACATTGCTATTTCATTTTTCTCCCTTTTACCTGTTTTTCCTAAACTTTTAGCTATAACATGTAAAATAGTATCTCCATCACTATTTTTTCTATTTAGATTATCACAATTATTTACTAACCAATCAAAAATACCATATAGATAATTATATTGTTCTTCTAGAAAATTAAAGATAGAAAAATATGCTGGTTCATAACGTTCTAAATCATTTAATTCATCAACTAAATCATTAAGTTTATCCTGCTCATCATATAAATTAGAAAAAGTACCGTGATGAATATCATATACACTATACAAAAAAGTAATAATATCTAATTTTTTTTTAATATATATATACCCATATTTGTAAATAACACTTTTAAAATTAAGAACAGAAGAATCTAATTTTATTTTTAAAGGTTGTTTGCAAAAAAGATGAGATGATTTATAAATTATTTTAGAAGGGTGTGTTATATTATCTTTTAGAGTTACAACTAAATAAAATTTTATCCATACAGAACTAGCTCCAAGTAGTAATGGAATTTTTTTTGTGAATGTTGGTAGTATCCATTCATCATTATTTTTTTTAAAAGGAATATCATATTCTTCATTAGAGGAGATTTTTAATTTTACACTTTCTATATCTTGTCCTATAATTTTCAAGTCATATATTGCTTCACTATGCAATAATTTATTAGTTGATTTTATAAATCCAGCATATGATCCATTATCTGCATTACATTGAACTTTGAAACTATGTCTTGGATCAATTAAAAGTTTACTTTTTGAAGATTTGGTGTAAAATTCATTTGAGTAATCTTTATAACAAAATACCTTATCTTGAATAAAATGACTTGTTATATAAAATTGTTCTTGCAATGATTTACCTTCTAGAATTAATCTAGATTTATCTATCATATCAAAAGATTTTGCATTTTCAAACAATGAAGAAATATCATTATCTGTTAGGTCCATTAATTATAAAATAAAATTAATCCTAAATGTTTTATTAAAAAACAGTGTTAACTTAATTAATTTCTTATATTATCAAAACTACTTAAGTGTCAGATTATTTGTAATAATAAAATGGTACCTAAAAATACTATTATAACTATTATTCTATCAATATTAGGGTCAATAATATTTTTAATATCATGTTATCTATTTAAAAAACGTCATGAATTTGATAGAATTATAATCAGAGACCTTACAAGTAATAATAGAATAGTACCAGTAGAAGGAATTATAGTTGTAGAAGGAAGTGTTAATACTGAAGGACCACCTGTACCAGAATTACCACTATAAATTTATTTTTATTAAAATTTTAATAACATATAGGTTATAGTTATAATTAATTTTTAAGTGGAAAATTACATCCAAAACAATGAAGATTAATTATTTTTGAACTTTATATAGTACAGTTATCAAACATACCTAATAAAATAATTTAGTTAGTAAACACGACGGTGTAAAATAAATAAATAACAGTTTTACATCTGAAAAATAATTAAATTGTTTAATAAAAATATTTTTTTAATATAATCATAAACGAAAATAAAATATATAATTAGATTTTAGGTTTTTTTATTTAATATATTGATTGACTATCTAAATATTACATAAAATCATCAAAATCTCCATCATCTGATTCGCTGTAATAATGTTCACTAACTTCATCATCATCTTTATTTTTTGTATTTTCAATATCTCCCATTAAATTATTTATTAAAGATATCTCTGATTGTTCTTCTTGAACTTTTCTGAAAGTATCATCTATAAAAACATAATCAATAGATAAATCTATTTTACTTAACTCATCTCTATACTTATCAATAGTTTGTAGATAATTATACGCATCAATAACATGTTTTTCCTTAATCTTCTTTAATGTTGTCATAAGATTAATTTTAACAACAATATCATCTATTTTTACTAAATAAGATGTATACATCTCGCTATATTGTTGAATAATCTTATTAATGTTCGAGAAATTTTCACAATATTTACTATCATGATTAGTAATTTGAGTTATTTTTTCAGTAACTTGTTTTTGATTTTCCTTAGTAATTGAGACATTTGAATGAAAAATAGTAATATTCTCATTAACATCCTTAATAATATTATAGATACATCTTTTGTATCTTTGGTGGTTACTACCACTAGTATTTATATTATTTAAATATTTATCCATATATAATTATATAATTATTTAATATTATTATTCAATTTTTTACATTAATACGGACATCAATATATATTATTTTGATGTATTATTTTTGTATTTCCATCAAAATATACAATTTCATTTATGTAATACTATTCTTCTGAATTATCTATAAAATTTATAAATATAATTTTATTTTTATCAATTTTACATTCTGAATTATATGTGAATGGAGTCAGATCATATGATAATTGTTCTGCATAAATCATTTGGGAATATTTTTCATCAATAACAAAATCATCTATTCTAGTTCTTATGCTTTTAATTTTTTCTAATTCATTAATGTCTAAATATATGTAAGTTTCAGGAGACCATATTGGATTTTCTAATTTAAGATTTTGATTAATAACATTTAAATTATGTATATATTGTAATTGTGACATTTTATTATCTATATCAATACTTGGTTCAAATTCTATTATTGAATACATATGTTTAATAGAATCAAAACCTTCTAATTTATTTAATTTTACAGTATCATGGTTTATTTTCTAATTTCCAACGATTTTTCCTTTTTGTATTATACTCAAAAAATTAGTTAATAAACCGGGTACTGCTATCCCTA
>Ga0206131_10000540_pt1 | contig 52127 bp, 46 predicted proteins | sample Helgoland_Spring_FD_148636 | JGI IMG/M metagenome (GOLD analysis project Ga0206131, IMG submission 148636) | Pelagic subsurface seawater microbial communities from Kabeltonne, Helgoland, North Sea - Helgoland_Spring_Bloom_20160517_1 | ecosystem: Environmental > Aquatic > Marine > Epipelagic ... | reverse complement strand
ATGGGTTAGCAGAGAGATTCGATAAATGATGCGCTAGCCGCACGGCATAGGCACCCAGAAGGAATGTCGGATTCGCCTGTCCCGATGTCGGGAATGCCGAGCTGCTACAAACGTATAGATTATTCGTGCCGAAGACTTTTAAATCCTTATCCAGCACTCCCCACTCGGCCGAATCAGCAATGCGTGTGGTGCCACTCTGGTGAATACCATCACGCGACATGGCGCGTATCGCATCGACAATCTCCTCTTTGGAAAACCAATATTTCAACTCTCCACAGCCACACTGCTTCAGCCAGCTGTCGAGCAGCTGGTGGGAGCGAATCACCGAATCAATATCACGATCGGTCAAGTGATAGTGAATCTCGAGCGTCTCGCCATCATCACTCAGTACCATGCGGTTATTGGCATCGGGCACCTGCTCGGCATGAAAGTGCAGCGCATACTGATTAGCACCACTGAAGAGGCAAATCCCTGGCAGCTTACGCTTCAGACAGTAACGGCGGAAAAACACAGATGCAGGATTCCAAAGTGAACCCGGCAAGCCACGCAGCACATTTCCGACATGCTGCCACAAGCCCGTCACCTTGCCTTTGGTAATCGAGTTGGCAATCGCTGGCGGCGCCAGACGCTTGCCTAAGATTGGCGTAATCATCGCCAAATACATCACCGACATCGCACCACTGCGGTGACTCGGATCATGGTACAACGGGTTATCCAACCAGATCGCCGTGTTCAACAAGTCCTCTCGTTCAATGGCCGATTGTGCGATTTGGAAACGGCGGCGGAAATAGCTGCCGTCCTCATCTTGCTGGAATTGAAAATCGGTTTTCTTAGGGTCACCATTAAAGCAAATCGTCGCAATCTTACCCGAGACATGCCCTTGGTAATAACGACCCAAAGAATCGGGAGCACTCGGCAGGCAGTCAAAAACCTGCTTATTTCTAAGTAGAATCCGTGTCGACTCCTGCGCGCCGGCAGCGAGCACAAAGGATGCCGAGCGCACCGTTCGGATTTCCCCCGTTGCGGTGTCACGCAGCTCAAGACATTGAATGCTGCCATCCTCATTTGGCTCACCAAACTCACGCGCCTCAACGCCAAAAAGTAATTCAATATTCGGCAGCTCGGAAAGCTCTTGCTGATAACGCGGACCGAAACGTGTCGGCATGCTCCACCGCTCAAGGCGACTATCCAAGACGTCGCCCTCAACAAACCCCTCCGCAATGCGCCGGTCCTGCCACTTCGGCATCTCATTGAGATCAAAAGGACCTGCACCACACTCAAAATACTCCGACGCCTTAGTCAGATAAGGACTTACTGCATCGAGCGAATCTCCACCCCAGGTGCACTCACCTTCTAAAATAGGCCGATCTGAAAAATCAACCTCATCATACATCACGCAACGGCCACCCCATGTCGCTGATGTACCGCCCAATCCTTTGTTGGTGCACTCGTAAGGATCGTGATGATTAGCAGGGTTGAGATTCTCAATGCTGTCGTCGAGCTGATTTTCTCCGGTTCCCTGCTGGGCTCCATACTCAACGAGTAAGACTTTCATGTCGGGATTTTCGCGTGCGTATTCAAGCGCCACCATGATGCCCGCAGGGCCACTGCCTATGACACAAAGGTCAAAAAGTTGCGTTGTCACATTAATCTTCGCCATCTTGTTTATCGTGGATTAGCCAACTGACTCGAACTTGAACCCTCAACTCGAACTACCGCGAAGCGGCATCACTAATGACATTACGCTTACTCACTTCACGCGCAGGATTACCCACATAGACTGTCCAGGCCTCGAGATCCTTGGCGCAGACGGCACCCGCACCCAATACAGCACCCTCGCCACAAACCACCCCTGGCAAAACAATTGCCCGCACACAGATCCAAGCATAAGAACCGATCTCCACCCTCTTACTGATCAAAGGAAAATCAGGGTCCTGATGATCATGCGTCGCCCCACAAAGATAAGCCCCCTCGGACACAATCGCGTGATGGCCGATAAACATGCCGCCCACATTGTAAATATAAGCCTGTGATGCAATCGTTGCCACATCCCCCGTTTCTAACAACCACGGCGCCCAGATCCTAGCACTTGGGTAGATGAAATTGTTTTTGCCCAACTTGGCTCCAAACAACCGTAGCACAAAACACCGCCATCCATGAAACTGGTTCGGCGTAAACCGGCACAATACCGCCCAAGTCAGCAGCCAGAGACCACGCTTCAGCTTGCTGCCAAAGCTCTGCATCGGCCGCATCAGGGCATCTGGATGATCAGCATCATGTTGGGTTAGTAGGGGCACGGTTTAGAATGGTGAATTTTGAATAGTGAATAGTGAATGAAGAAAAGCTTCGATCAAACTCCAGCACGAGATATTGTCTATCGAACAAAGAACGAGGAACCAAGAACAAAGAACAGCCACGCAGTGGCCTACTTTAACTCGAACTAGCAACTCGAACTTCCGCCACAGGCGGATCAACTGCCGCGCAGCGGCTAGAATGACCAAATCCTGTCTCTGACGAGGTAAACCAATGCCGCAAGACGCTCTCGTCTGGATGCGTAGCGGTGCCAGTTGCTCATCTTCTCCGGCTTGGGCTCAAAAGCTGCTGCAAACTCTCGCTCAGGCTGATACCGCCGAAACACAGCCAACGAGCGTGGTGCATGAAACCAATTAGTAACTAACACTACCTTTTCAGCACCTAAATCCTTGAGAATCGGATCGGTAAACGTCGCATTCTCAACCGTCGATGTTGCAGACTGCTCGTGATATATTTTTGATTTCGCAACACCTGCTTTTAACAAAGGTGCTAGCATAATGCCACCGTCACCCGTTACGACAATCGACACCTCCGGATATTTTTGCAGAAGCCGCAGAGCCTCTCGCGGCCTCTCCTTATTCCCTCCCCCCAGAAGGACAATCGTATCAGGCCGCCACGGTAGTGACTCCGGCTCTGAATTCGGCCAACTACCCCAACCTATCCACCACAATAAGCAAGAACCTAGCAGACATGAAATGACCGCGAGACGGACCACTGCTTTACGGCGCAAGATTTTAATCATCATTCGAAGCTTATCACACATCTCACAATTGATTACCTAAACATCTCACTGAGCTTTGGGTATTTTTTGATAACTATTAGCAAAACGATGCTTAAGCACGAGGAAACGCATTTCGATAAAATGGTAGGAAAGTGAAGCTACTAAGAAAGAAAGTGAGACCATAAGCATCCCACGGTAGATTCTATTCATGTCTCCAAGCTCACTAATCACACAATAATAGATGGGGTAATGGTAAAGATATAGTCCATAGGATATTTTCCCACAATATACGAGGAAGGGCTTTTCCAGAAGTGGCCTGAGGAATGACAAAGGTGATAAGACCAAATCCAAAATTATTACACATGATGCAAGAGCTACTAGCGTAAATCCATACATACCCATCCAGTCATCACCCCAAGTGACTAAATACATCAAGATCATGACACCAACTAGCACGCTAGGCACAACAAATCCACTCAGTAGCTTGTAGAAAACGACCTGTGCTTGCCTACGATGAGAGGATAGCAGAGGCACAAGATACGCCAACGATGACCCCATCACTAAACCATCCATATGCGTATCAAGTGCAAAATAAATTCTGGCAGGACTGTAGACCCCAACCATACTTGCCCTGTATATACCCAGCAATAAAGACAGACTAAATAAAATCAGAAACTTGCTCTTATTGCTTTTTGCATTACGTTCCAAAAAAACAATAACAAGCGGCCAAAGGATATAATATTGCTCTTCAATTGCTAGAGACCAGCAATGTTTCATGGACTGCAAATCGTAACTATACAACGCTCTGGCATAGTTCCCAGTGTATGTTAAGACAATGGCTACCGTGTCAAATTCGACTGTGCCAAAAGAGATATAAAATAACAGAACGAAGAGAATGAGGCATACGAAAAGACACGGACTTAATCGAAGAAATCTACGAATATAGAAATTTTTTCTACTGACAGAGCCACGCAGTTGACACTCTTTTGAAAGAATACCTGTAATAAGAAAACCGCTAAGCACAAAAAAGATATCAACACCTACACCTCCGCTACGCGGGTATGGGATACCAGCGTGTGCGAGCATCACGATACCCACAGCTAAAGCACGCAAGCCATCCAGTGACTTCCAATATTCCTTCATATCAATAAATTTCAATTCTCTGAATGTCGTCTTATATCACTGATATAAATTCAGGCTTATCATCCTGCGAACAACGCTTCCTAACCCACTCATAAAGCTCTTTCATCTGAGCCGCAATCGTAGGCCAGGTGAATTTCTCTTTTACCAAACTGAGACCATTACCCCCCATGCCTTTCAGTTCATCCTCCGAGCAAGCGATCATCTTCAACATCCCTGCTGACATACACTCAACTTCAGTATCAATGTGAATGGCGGCATCCGCATCGAAACCCTCGGGCAGATTACAATAATCCGTCATGACCACCGGTAGCTCATAAGCCCAGGCTTCCAAAATAGACATCGGCAAGCCCTCACTAAAACTAGGCAGAATAAAGACATTCGCTCTCTCCAATAGCTGTACTTTGAGCTCACCAAACACGGGCCCAACAAACACCACCGAAAAACCTGACAACTGACCTGAGCTTGCCTCGAGCGAGAGAAATTGCTTAGCAGGAACCTCGGCAAAAGAAATCCCAAGCTCCTCACAGAGTTGCTTCAGCTTCACCTCGTGATCACCCTGATCCCACCCCGCAATGACAAATTGCCAATTCTTTTGGTCGCCACCTGCCGACGACGACTTACTGGCAGCAGCCCAGGCTTGGAGTGCATTTTCCAAGCCCTTTTTCGGGTGTAGCCTGCCGAGAAAGAGCATGATTTTTTTCTCTGCTGAGTATCTTGAGCTGAGGTCTCGACCCTCTGGTATTTCAATACCATTAGGTATGGTTGCGATCGGATTCTTGAGCCCAAATTTCCTGATTGAGTCTGCCTCTGAAGCACACAGAGCATGCAAGCACGCCGCCCTCTTTAGATGCCGCCGCTCATAGAGTGCCGCCGCCACTTTTTTCTTTAAGCGAGAGTTCTCCAACGCCCAGGAATCCAACATACCATGTGGACTCACAATATAGGGGCAATTGTGCTTACGCGCCCACCTTGGAACACCGATCGAAAGATAAGTCCAGATACCATGGGTGTGCAGCACTTGAGGATTAATTTGATCCAGCCGTTCATCCATATCAGGCAACACGATCATGCCTGGGAAATGACAAGCGCTCAAAAACTCTGGGCTCCCCGCCGGCCATGGCCCAATCGCCTCACCATCATCTTCAATGGATAATACCCGAGGCTGATCACCTGTATCTTGCTGGGCCACGCTTAGTGCGCGCACCACCTCAGAAATACCACCACCGGAGGTACTTACTGCTTGGGTTAAATGAGTGACCTTCATAATTATTAGCTGAAGAAAAACGGGTAGGGCTAATCTTTTGACATCGTTTGCACGATTGGCTTGAGCATTGATACAATCTTTCCAGTGCGAATAGCAGCCCCTTCTTTTGTTAGGTGATAATTAGTATCGTAGAAATATTTATCCTTAAGACTAGCCTCTTCTGGCGTGCCTATAATCCAAAAACCTTTTTTATTTAATTCAAGATGAACTGAGCTGTAAAAATCACCACGTACCGCGGCGTATGATTGAGGCACGTAAGGATACATTACCACAACCTCAGCCCCTCTTTTATGGCACCGCTCTCTGAACACGGCAACTCTAGACAGGGCTCGCCTCCGTGCAGCTTTGACGGACTTAACTGACGTTCCCGCTTTTATCTTTGTGTTGTATTTCTCGGGGCGGCTGATTATGTCGCCCCTCTGGTTTACATTATCACGTGAATATAGTTCGTTCATCTCTGGGCGACCAGCAAACGGCTGCCTGACTATTTGCCTAATCGGGTATAATCCATTGTCGGTTATCCAGGCCATCTTACCTAGCCCCATACCTGAAATATTACGCGGTGCTAGCCTCAGAGCGTGCCATAAAGACGGTGACTGCGCTAAGTCCTCAAGAAAAAATTCATATTCTAATGACAAGACAACCAGATCGTCAGACGATATTTTAGATTCAATATCAGACAAAATAAAATCAAGACCTAGCGCAGCATTCACACCCATATTGACCGTTGCGCGACCAGTTTCTTTTTCAATACGCTCAGAATCAACACCGAACATTAAGTTCGATCCACCCACAAAAACTAATCTAGGACTTTCCATAGAGTCAAGCCGTTCATGCTTATCAATTAAACTTGATAAATAATGCCTATCCTCAGACTTATCGCCTGTTCCTCCAATGTAGAGAACGGCACACACGAGCACCTGTATCGCGAAAAACAGCAAAGTCCTTAGAATGAAATTTCGCATGATCTTAAAACTGGAAGTAGATAAAATCCCCCACCCTCACAGGCTGCACAGCAATAGCTAACCATAGAATCAGCGTATACAATAGCCAACGAGTCCACATAGGCCATCGCTCTAATCGACATAGCGCATGCACTTCACGGCGTTGCATCCACTCAACCGCAACAAAAACAGCCAGGAGCATGGACATGATTTTCGAACTAACTCCAGCGTTCAATGTCTCCCCACCTCCAGTCCAAGACCAAAAACTGAGCATGCGCACTACCATTGACCAAGCATCTTGCAGCGTTTCTGCACGGAAGAAAACCCAACCAAGACAAATAAAGCCAAAAGTTAAACCTATCTTAAGTGCCACCCAGATAGAGGGGAAATATGATTCGCCGCCTGGCACGTCTTTAACTGTTAAGCGCCTGGGATTTTTTTTCAGCGCACTGGGAACGATCAGCAGGCCATTAACAGCTCCCCAAATCACAAAATTCCACGATGCCCCATGCCATAAACCACTGATCACAAAGGTAATCAACATGCTCACAATCATAGTCCTACGCTTGCCACGACTACCTCCTAAAGGAATGAATACATAATCCCTAAACCAGGTAGAAAGCGAAATATGCCAACGACGCCAAAACTCAGCGACGCTTTGCGAAAAATAAGGGTATGCAAAATTACGCATCAATTTAATTCCAAAAAGCTGCGCGGTGCCGATGGCAATATCGGAATAGGCGGAAAAATCACAGTAAATCTGAAAAGCAAAACAAACAGTAGCAAACACAAGTTTTGCCTCACTATAAGCTCCAGGATTTCCATAAACCAGCTCAACAATAACAGCTAGATTATCAGCCAGAATAAGTTTTTTAGCGACCCCCCATAAAATTCGACGTAATCCATCGCGAGCTTCACTTAAGTCAAAAGATCGCTCGGAGAGAAATTGAGGAAGTAAGCTCGTGGCACGTTCGATCGGGCCGGCAACTAATTGCGGAAAAAACGATACATACGCCATGTAATCAACAAAAGCTGATGTCGGCTTCAAGTGCCCCCGATATACATCAATGGTGTAACTCATAGTCTGGAATGTATAAAAGCTGATACCCACAGGGAGTATGATATCCAGTGTCACTACATCCATTTGCCAGCCCACGGCAGAGCCAAGTTGTGCTAGGTTTTCACGAAAAAAATCAAAGTACTTGAAGAAACCTAGCATGCCTAGGTTAGCAACAAGGCTGATAGCCAACAATACTCGACGTGTTCGCCTTTCAAACTTGCGACCTAGTGCCAGCCCTACGGAAAAGTCAATGATACTTGAGATGAATATCAGCGCACAAAACCGATAGTCCCACCAACCGTAAAATACATAGCTCGCTATGAGTATGAGCAGAGACTGCCCTCTTCGAGGCAGACGCCAATAGAGCAAAAAAACTGCTCCAAGGAAAATGGCATAGGTAAGCGATATGAAGTTCATACAGGTCGCAATTTTAACTACTCCACATCAGCGGGAATCGCCTCCGGGTTGGGATCTGTCAGTGCCACCATCAAGCGCTCTGACCAACTGTCCTCAGTAAATGCTCTCGCCAAGTCGTCGCAGGATGCTGCCAGTTCATCTCTTTTGCTGCGGTCCTGCACAATGCTTTGAATAGCCTCAGCCAGGGCATCAGGATCCCTCTCCGGTACTATCACTCCACCACGCCCACCTTCAACCATCGTTCCCGAAGCGCGAGTCGTGATTACCGGGCAGCCTGCCACCACCGCCTCGTGCACCACACTGGCACAGCCTTCGGCCAGAGTAGGCAATACAAAGACATCGGCCTTGAGGAATTCCTCCCTCATTTCCTCACGCGGCACTCTACCCAAAAAGTTCAAATGGCGCATCATCGAGTGATTTTTCACCTCGTCAGAAACATTGCCCGCCACACGGAAATCATAGCCTTCATTGGCCAACTGCTCCGCTGCCATGCCGAGATAGTGAATGCCCTTGCGCAGGTCAGCTGTCCCCGCAAACAAGACTCGCCCCTTTACCGGATTATTCTTCATGCCACCAAATGACACCCCACAGCCGTAGGGAACCACAGCGTATGCCTTGCCACTGGCATTCGGAAAGTTCGCCAGGCCTTCCACCACATTCATACCCGGGCAGAGCAAGAGGTCCGCGTGATCAATCTCACGACGAGTGCGCTCGTCTTCCAGCTCAAGACGAGCTTGATCATCGCAAGCGACCTCAATCCCCGGATACCTGGCGCGCTCCTCCTCCACAATGTGGTGACACATCGGTGTTATAAAGACATCAACAACGGTGCGGACACCTGCAGTCTGAGCCGCCTCAAGCATCTTCGTGCCATGCTTCTGCATCGCATAGAGAGTGTCTGCACCCTCGAAGCCTCTTGCCGCGATAATCGCATCAAACAAGTGATCATCTTGAATGTAATTTTCGTAGCCTGGTCCCAAGTGTAACATCCCACGTATACGCCGCCACAGCAGGGCGTCCGTGTGTCGGATTTTGCCTCGTGGGACTCCATTCATGGTCCGTTGGGCTAGGTTTTTAAGAGGCCCACGTGAACCCAGAACGGGAACTTTCGTGAGCCATTTGCCGAGACCTTTTACTGCATTAGCATCGGTGTAGAATGCCTTGAGATGACCGTTTTTATCTAACATTCTGGGGATGGCATAGTGGTGCCTTGCCCCAATTTGAGCAACCACGACTTGTGGAGGGTTAGATTGTTTACCGCTAGAAGTCATATATTTAGAATTCAAAAACAAGGTGCGATGATGCCCTTAACATAAAAATACCTATCGAGCAGGGAATGTTCTCTTACTTCGGCGAACAGCTGATACATTCTGCGCCATCTTCTTTTTCTGCTGCCATTCCCACGCCAGTAGAAGCATATAACCAAATACAAAAGGATAGAGCACAAAGAGAGTAATGTCGCGCCCCATGTTAAAGGTGAGAATCATACCAAGCGCACACAACAACAGTCGGCCAGGGTTATTCCCTTGCAAATCCAACCGGGCTAAAACAGCGACCCAAACAGACATAATCAACGCAGCACACATCGGACCTAAGACACGGCCGAAATTGACGACTCCCTGACCAATCATACCTGTCGCAATACTAGTGGTGACCCCAGCGTCACCTTGGCTGTACGATTCCTTACCAAAACCCCTTGCATAGGCATAATCAATACCTACTAGTGGTTTATTTTTCCAAAGACCCCGGGGAATGAAGTTAACAATTTCTGCGAAATACCTACCACCCCATGATATTTGATAAGAATCACTTTCAATGTAACTGCTCATATATGCCAGTTCAGAAAACATAGACAAACCTTGGTGGCGCGACTCTTTTTTTTCAGGTGCAAATGGATCAATCACTTCTGCTTTTTGCTTGTTTTTATTCGATATACTCAAAGCATCCGCCACCGTAACACCACGACCCATTTCAGTATCTACTACAAGCTTCATCCAAAAGCTTGCTAACATGAATGCAGCCACAAGAATGACGCTCTTTTTCCACATACTCAGGCGGAGCCTCATGAATACCCAAGCCAAAAGCCCTGGCAACATGGTTGCAATCATAGGGTTACGAGTCCTATCAAATATATAATAAGGGAAGGCCAAACAACAGACAGTAATAGCCATGATTCTGGTTTTCGGATTGTGCGATAACGCGGCCAAAACTCCAAAAGCGGCAGTCAACATGATCTGCACATAACCAGCTAGTGACAACAATGCACTGAACCCTCCACCAACGCGCCCACGTGACCAAGGCTTAAGACGGTAACCTTCCAAATAAGGCATAAACATACCCGCAAAATTAAACCCCTTTCGATAGAGAGCAATGGTCATCAAAATAATCCATGCGACTAGCAATGCCCTTCCCAATACATCCATTTGATGCTGCACAAGCGGGTTTTTAATCTGGCCTGATGTGGCATAAAACATGAGGTGACTTTTCTTACTGATCAAACGCTTGTTTATCGTTCGGTGTACCCCGAGCGTGAGCGCCCAAAATGTCACTACAAACAACAAAACCTGCCACCAAGCTGCATTCAGGGCATCATCACCAATAATTAAGCGGTATTCTTCATAATCATTATAGAGACCATCACCATGATACCATACTGCTGTCGTCCCGAGTACAGCCAACATGGGCAAGCCCCAGCCATCTCTCCGATGCTTCCAAGCAAACAAAGATGCAGCAATCAGCGCCAAGGCACTGATAAAAAAGGAAATGGGATAAATGGAGAAGTCCATAGAAAAGCCGCTGCGCGGCAGTTGATCCGCCTGTGGCGGAAGTTCGAGTTTCTAGTTCAAGTTGAAGATAGCGACTGTGTAGCAGTTGAAGTTTAAGTGAGCTGTTACGCAGTAGTTTAAGATACTAGTTCGAGTTGAAGAACCGCTTTGGGAGGTTGAGTGTTATGACTTAAACTTATTACTTAAACTAATCCAAATGCCAAAAACCGTGTTCTAGGCATTTGGATACCACGCATCGATCATTGCGAGAGCTGGGGGGAAGCCGGCAGCTGAGAGATAAGCAAGGGCCATGATGAGCTTGGCGTGTGTCTTTGGCTCATTTTCACAGGAAAAAATATTCCTGAATTTCTGCAAATTACCAGCTGCATCCTCTGGATTGACAAGCCAAAGCTGATCCACTATCGCGCAAACCTGGTCGGTCAGGCAGGGCGCATTTGCATCACTCTGCTCCCAGTCGAGCAACCAAACTTGATCATTGGTTTTACTCAGCAATACATTGGTGCAGTTTAGATCCCCATGTGCGAAACAGACTTCAAGGCCCTCGTTGAGCAAAGCATTCACCTCATCGATTGACGATGTTTTCTCTGCAATCACCGCTCCAACAGCCGGCCACCATGGCATGGATTCAACTTCAGCACGATCTATCATCCTACTAGAGCCCGCATACTCCGCAATATTGGCATCAATGGACGTATCACACTGCCAATCAATATTTCTCGTATCCGCGGGAGTCATCTCTACCACAAGATAAGTTCCACTGCTCTTCTCTTGCTCGAGATTACCATGCGCGAGAAGCTTCGGAACATGACTTAGCTTGAGCTCCATAGATTGCAAATTTTCAAGAGCCCGCCGCTCACGCCTTATAAGTGCATTGTTTTTGGCATCAAAGCCAAGCTTGCAGAACCCGATTTTTTCCCCTTTTCCATCGAGTAGGTAGATATAAATTCGACCTCGTAATGGATCTGCCGGCCAAACAAGAACAGGCTGTAGGTCAGGCACATCAAGTTCATCACATAGCGAAGCCATCCATGCTTCAAAATCAACATCACCAAGACTTGGTAGTAACAATTTCCGAGCCGTAAAAATACGTGCCAACATGCCCAATACAGCAAGTCCATGCAGAATCTTCCTGACCAGCCGCTTCTTACCAGTGTGTGCAGGATAACAATCAATCGCAGTCCACCACAAAGTTGACTTACCACAAGGCACCGCCAACAAAGGCCGCGACCCTAATTTGACCACATGAAACTTCACTCTAAACTTATCTCCGTCTGAGCCGGACTAATCAACTCGAACTTGAACTCACAACTCGAACTTCCGCCTATGGCGGATTCACACCCCACCTCTCGTGTTGCATCTCAATCACTTTTTTCCTAACCGCCTCCACCGTGGTATCAATGCCACCCGAAGCATCGATCACATGTGCATGCGGACGTCTTGCCACCACTTCTTTAATCACTTTCTGCTGCCGCCTAATTTCATCTACATCTAGCTCAGGCTTACCAAGGTAGATTTCATCCGCGTCGCGATCGAGATAGAGAATCAAATCAGGCTTCGGCACCAGAGCCTCTAGCGCGCGCAAGTACCACCTCGGTACCTTACCGTAGCCTCGCTGATAATAATAATCGTGGAAGAACCGAGCGAACATCAGCAATGCTCCCTGCCCACGTAGTTTGAAAAGCGGCAAACGCCCCAGAATATAATCCAAGGCATAATACGTCACATAAACCATGCCCTTCAAGGTACTGTGATCCTCATTCATACCAGAACCCTTAGTGCCAGGATCAATCACGGCAGCCTGTTTCACTTCACGCCCGAGCAGCTTAGCGAAGAGCCCCTTGAGCTGCTTCAACTCAGGCAGGATGCGGAAGTTATACTCATAACGACGGCAAATTTTGTAGGGCTGCTTGTAGAGAGACTGCGCCACCAGATCACCGATCGTGCTCTTACCGGATCCGTCAGGGCCAAGCAAAACTACCAAGCCACTCATTGGCGGGCTCCAGTGCTGACTTAAATTAGTAAAAAAGAACTCAGAAGCATCTGGAGAGCGCCATGTTTGTCCAGCTTTGACACGCTCTCTGATCTCAGGCACGAGTGCCTCAACCACATCCCAATGGTCTCCTTGGCAGGCAGCCAATAGATTTTCCGTCAAATCTTCACCAAGCACACCACGGACTCCTTTGCGGAATGACTCAGCATCCTCTCGCGCCCCCGTCGATACCTCCTCACGTGAGTTTTCCTTGAATCTCGGATGCCTTGTTAACTCCTTGAGCAAAGCGACCGCAGAACCAAAACCCTCGGGAACCACATTCACCCCCGAGGTATTTCGTTTCCGAGACTTAAGTCCGTAAGCACCATCGGCGATTGAATAAAAACGATGATGACAGCCTCCAAAAAAATCAATTGGCAGGTAACGATGCTTCGGCCCAGAACTGATTAGCATACAGCATCGATAGGCAAATTTATCAACAATTCTCACCACCGACCAACCCTCTTGATTGGCAGCCTTTCTCAGTGCCTTCTCCGCACGATCCACGTCTTCATTACGTATCAACAAATCTATATCATAGCGCGTATAATCCGGAAGACCTTCACTACCCCGCAAGACCGCCCAATCCACTTGGCTCACATTCAGTTCATGGAAGAACTTCTTCACCAAGGGACCTATAGCAACCTCAGGTGGCGTCACATCCCCCGTTACGTCGTATTTAAATTTTTGTTCTTTCACTATTCCTAACAAAAAAATTACCCCCTACCTGCTTCAACCGCTGCCCAGAAGTACTTAGCGAAATGCTCAGGCTTCCAGCTTTGAATAATCTCACGTGAGCCTGCAGCCATCTGCTCACGGTGCTCAGGATCTACAGCCAAACGAGTGAGCGCATTCTCAATCGAGCTCTCCTGATGTGGGTCAAACTTAAATCCATTCACACCATCCTGCACCAAATCATAGGCAGCACCAACCGTTTGAGAAACACCGATTGGCAAGCCACAGGCCATCGCCTCATTGACAACCAAGCCCCATTGCTCTTGCAAAGCAGGATGGATAAAAGCGCCAGCAAAGGCATAATAAGCAATTAATTGATCGAACTGCTGAAAGCCTGCAAAAACAACGTCCGGAATCGAATGCTCAGCCACTTGCGCACGCAGAGCATCCTCATCAGGACCCGTGCCAAGGATGATCAATCTCCACCCCTCTGGATTCTTTTGTCGGTACGCATGATAAGCTGACAACAAGCGTGGTAAATTTTTCCGATCAATAAAGCGGCTCGAGACCAGAAAATAAGCCTTACTTTCACCCAACCCGGGCAACTCAAGAAATGGCTCTGGGTTCTGGCGTGCAGCTTCCGCAGCTTGCCAAAATCGCTCATTATCGACCACATCATAGCGATCATAAATTAATTCCGGCTTCATACCCAGTCGCTCAAGATAAGCACGGTGAGGTGAGCCACCACAAAGTGCACTACTGAAGCGTGACACCAAACGCCGCTTAAGAAACTCCTTCCACCAGACTCTGGGCGCGTCATCATACTTCGACTCTGTCATCAACACACGGGTCACCCCGTTTCTGCAACACCATTGAAGTGCTGCACGTGAGTCCGACATACCATAACCAGAGACCCCAACAGCATTCGGCTGCAGCTGATCCAGCGCGTGATTCATCGCATCATTTACTCTCTGCGCGGGCAGCTCATGATACATTGCATCGGGAAACAAAGTCTCTACCTTGACCCCGCCAAGATCGCCATCAGCCACCCAGGGCCTACCCTGCACCTGACCTGCAACCGCGATACCAACAACCTCCACACCCTCTGGAGCCATTGCCTGGCACGCCTTTAGTCTGGCGGTGTGATAAGGCCCAAAGCTGGGCCACTGCAACACTACTTTTTTTGAATTTGGCATCAGTAAAATAATTTCAATCTCTCTATGCGGTTCCCTAATTTTGAGTGATGCGCCTCAGCATCAACCCATCCATTAGAGCCGGAACGTAAGCGGCAACTGAGACCAAGCTCTTAAAAAGCGAGCTGGTACTCAGAGAATTTTTTGCCTGTAAGAAACACTCCTTGCGCTCTTGCGTGTAACCATTGGCACCCCACTCAAGTGCATGCACAATCAGCCTCTTGGCCAATCTAAGTTCAAGAGCGGCATCACAGCGCTCCTTCTTTCGGGAAATGTTCAAAATCGAATCACAGCCAATCATCACGCTACGCACATAATCGGGTCTAAACTTGGCCGTACCCACTCTGTCACCACCGTGCTGGCGCCAATAACCAACCATCGAATCAACAAACACCCTCTTGCCGCCGGCAAGTTTCACCCTCGCCTGATATTCCCAATCCTGAGATCCAGTCATCTCTACATTCCATGGACCGACAAGCTCAAGATAAGACTTTCTGTAAATCGCCCCCATCGTATGCCAATGATAACCAGCTATTTCTGATGGGGTATCGTTGAAAAAAGCCCCCACGGGAACATCGTCGGCAATCGGCCCGAGTGTCTCATTGACTCGGCTCACTTTGCCGTAAACGTATTGTAAAACAGCATCAGCCTGCAGGGCCTCGATCAAGGGCATCAGTCCATTCTCTGCCACCGCATCATCCGAGTCCATGAACATAATGAACTCACCTTGGGCGAGAGATAGTCCTCGATTCCGTGCAACCTGAGCACCATGGCTTTGCTCGCTGCGACTAAAGACCAGCTGTTCTTTTGGCAGCTTGAACTTATCGCATGTAGCTTCAATATTTTCCGTGGAGCCATCATCACAAATGATGATTTCATAAGACTCCAGAGCCTGAGCTATGATCGAGCCAATCGCCTCAGCCAATAAGTTGGCTCGATTGTGAACAGGAATGATGATGCTTAGCTGCATAATAATCAATCTTGGCAGGCTCTCAATTGAGCAACAACTTTTCGAACAGGTGCTTGAGGCGCTTACTACCCGTTTTGGTTAAATGATGATCATCACGATACAACAAGACGCCTTTTTCATCAAGAAACTCCACTTCGCCTTTCTCTGAAAACAAACTGGGTGAGGCGTCGATAATATTCACATAAGGAGTTTCCTCACGTAATCGTTGGATTAATGGCTTATAGGATTGCTGGCGTTCCGCGTGCTGTTGTTGGCTCAAGTGAGGAAGCGGCCAGCCACGCCAGTAGTGCAGAGCCACTGCTTTGGGCACATGCATCTCAAAAATAGGCACTTCCAACAATACAGACACCTCCACTCCCAGCTTCTCCAGTGTTTGAATCGTCTTGATCAAGGCATCTGGGAAACCATCAACAGGAAGTGGTTCATCCGCCTTGCGTTGGGGGGTGTCGATGTAATAGCTCCACCTAAAGACCAGGATAACATGCTTCAGTTCACCAGACTCAGAACCTTTCCGTATGTAATCCATAACAGAACGATTGAAGGCAAGGTTCGTCGCATGCAACGCACTGGATGGCTCGCAACCACTCCATTCCACCACTGGCGCAACTCCACCTCGTCCTGCCGCTATACCAGACTTGTGATTCTGCTTACAAAGTTCATCGATGATATACTTAAGAACACCAGCGTGACTATCTCCCCACAAGACCACATTGCACGGCTTACCTTGCTCCCCCAGATGGGTGAAGCTATTCTCGTCATATCCGGCTAAAGGTGCTTTAGGAAATTCCTCATCACCCTTTACCGCATCATATTCCCCTACAACAGTTGGCATACGGGACGGCACTCCTCGCGTTCTCCACATACTCAGGCCCACAATGAGCACCAAGGCAGAAACAAGCCCAGTAAAAAGAAAAACGTGTTTCCGTGAGGTCACTAACTTGCCCTTTCTAAAAGGCTTCTCTACGTAACGTAGCGATAGCGCACTGAGCAGCAAGGCAATGAAAATATAGCCAATAGCAAGCGGCACTGCCGGAGCCTGTGAAAACAAGTAACGGTGAAAGGCAAAAAATGGCCAATGCCATAAATAGAATGAGTAGGATAAAAGGCCAATCGCCACCAATACCTTTGAGGCCAGCAATCGGTGTGCACCACCGAATGTCATATCCTCGTCATCAGACATGCCCGACCAAATCAACAATACGGTTCCGAGCACAGGGGGAATGGCAGCCATACCAGGGAAAGCCGTCTTTGCATCGTAGCCAAAAAAGGCATAAAAAATCGAGGCCAAGCCCAGCCATCCCAACCAGCTGCGCCATCTTGAGCTAGCCAGAGGGCGGGCCAAGGCCAGTAAAGATCCTGCACCCAGCTCCCACGCGCGTGATGGCAGCAAGTAAAAGGATCCACTAGGATCTCGCCTCAGCCACATCTCGGCACCTACAAGACTAACGACGATGCCAACACTTAGCAATATTCCTACCCACTTCTGACGTCCCAGCGTGAAAACCAGAAGCAACAACAAGGGCACCACCAGGTAAAATTGCTCTTCAACAGAGAGAGACCAAGTATGCAATAAAGGGTTCTCTTCAGCAGCAGGATCAAAATACCCTGACGTTCGCCAAAACTGCATATTGGATGCAAACACAGTGAGGACCACTACAGATTGACCCAGCACCTGAAAGCCAAAGGGCAACATCAAAAACCAACCGGCAATCAGCGTGACAATAACCACCACCGCCAGTGCCGGGAAAATACGCCTCGCCCTGCGCTCCCAAAAATCAACGATCGAAAAGCTGCCGCGATCCAGATCTCTTAATATCAACGAAGTGATCAAAAATCCCGAGATGACAAAAAAGACATCAACGCCCACAAAACCGCCACTGACACCCAGACCCGCATGAAATAAAACCACACCGATAACAGCAATGGCACGCAACCCATCGATGTCGGCGCGGTATCTAAATTTTGCTAAATGATCAAACATCAAAAAGTTGTTGTACAAGGGACCCTTTCAGCAACCCAAAAATCCATCTGCACAAAGCTAGTCCAATTTCAATTCGAAGTAATCAAACACATCTTTTAGCTGTTGATCATTTGCTCCTTCGTCTACATTTTTTACAGCTAACCCAGACTCTCGTGTACCTGGATAATCAAGGCACGGAAATGAGTAATGACTTTTACGGCATTTGAAGCCTGATTTAAGATATGCTGCTTTTAGCCAAATATCATCAGCTAGAGGGCACAGCTTCTCAATCAAATCCCTGCGCCTAAATTCCTCACTGATGGCTTTAGGACGTATTACGACACCGCCACAACCGGTGGGGAAAAGCAAATGCGAGTTCCCACTACCACCATTTACACCCTTCTCCCAATCAACATATGCTTCTGGAATGTTGTCATGGTTTACTTTGATCTTATGGCACCGATGAGCCACGATACAATCTGGATATTGCGCTGCTTCTGAAACCAAATAATCAAACCAGTCTTTTGGGTAGTAAGTGTCATCATCTGCAATCACGAAGGAATCGGTTTGCCCCAGCTCAAGTAATGGCAACCATTTTTTATGTGCAATGAGATCGTCTACAACCTTAAATTCGACACCATACTTAGTAAAAAACTCTCTATGCTCATTGCTGATCATATCCTGATCATCATGGCTGAGCCACACATAGATCATTGCTGGTCTTAGAGTTTGCTCCAATATCGTAAGCAAGACCAACGGCAGTGTTTTAGCCCGTGGTGGCCAAGAAGTAAGAGATATTACCACATCAGATTTCAGATCAGAGACACGCAACCTTCCCTTACCTTTCATGAGGTTCGATAAGCGAGACTGGAGCCTGCGCTCGATCCTAGCACTTAAAAACTCACGAGTGCGGCCTCGATTTTCAAGCAGTTGAGTTAGCTTGCCCCCCTTGGTTGGAAGGTTTCTAGGAGTTAACAACTCCACATCCAAACCATTTGTGCACGAAGATGATTCTTTAAGCCATGATGGTGACTGATTAATGCTCAGCATCTTGTGCTTTGCCATTCTGATATCACGTGCTCTTACTTTGCGCATCGAAGAGTCTTTCACCCAGTATGCAAATGCATATGCATAACCGCTGGCTTTTCTTCTCTTATGACGAATCGAATACCAAATTGCCATTATACCATACCCCAGTGTGCGTATCACTCCGAGTAAAACATTACGCTCAAAAATGCTGACCTTCATTTTTGGAGGTTGAAAAGATAACCCTGTATCATTAGCAAATTTTTTCCATAGCAACATCGACAATACGTCACCTTGATACATCCATGGATTTCGCGATGTATAATGCACGATACAGTTAGCTGATGCCAGCTCGGCAGGAGTCAAAAAATTAGACAGCCGATTCCAGCTTCTATCTATCGGCAATATAGCATTGTTCATCACCGCATTGATTGCCGATTGATCTACCAGTTTACACTCATGCTTACCCAAAAAATCTAAACACTTGCGCGTCATATCATGAGCTCTCCAGTAATCCAGATTCATGAACAACAACCCCGTATTGAAGTAATTTGACTTGGGGTCGATGTTTAGCTCCCTACATTTCTCATTCGAAAAATCGAAATCTATAGTGGCCCCGTCTTCATTGAGAACTGATGCACATGCATAGCCGTTCAGCTCTAGCGTATCGAGTTCTATAACATCTCTACAAACCAGCAAATCTGCATCTAGGTAGAGAACCTTATCCGATTGCAAAAGCTCTGGTAGAAATAGCCTAGCATAAGGTAATGGCCCCCTTGTACCGGGAAACTTGTAGTCATCTAGCTTCTCTCGGGAAAAAATTGTGCGGATCAGTTGAGGCGGTTTAGGGTGCTGACTCACAGCTTCAGATAACCTCAACCATGATTCATCAGTAATTCCTGAGTCTACTACATACAGGTTGATAGTGCTCGCATCTTCAGACTTAGCTAACAAACTAAGAATGGTGACCCACAAGCCCGGAAAATAATTTTCGTCACTAACTAATGCTATATCCATTATAAATTGATACCTTTCTTTTTATTATTAAGCTTCACACTAAAGATAAACACTAATCACGAGGCTGTATACTTGGCTAGACTTCATAGATAGCACTTTGTCGCTTTCCGATAACATCTGGAGCAAAGCGCGCTTTGGTCCAGTCACGACAAACTCGCCAACCTCGTTCACTTGCTACGGATTTGGCAGCGATGGATTCAATTGCATCCAAAAGAAGCTCCATATCACCATTCGGCACTATAAAATCCCGACACTCATCAGATACGGCATCACGAACTCCCCCCACATCAAATGCAGCTACTGGAGTACCACAAGCCTGAGCCTCTACTAATGCCATACCAAAAGTCTCCATCACTGAAGGGGATACAAACACATCACTCGCGGAGTAGACCTTAGCAATTTCACTGGCTAAATTTAGCCTCCCCAATATTCTCACATCGAGTGTCTCTTGAAAATCAAGATGGCCCTCGCCAAAGAGTAAAATAATACATTGCTCTGCAAGTCTTGGGCGATTGGCTATGGCCGTCAAAAACTCTGGAATACCTTTGTAACGATCTGTAATGGCACGCGCACCCATAGACACTACAATTTTTTCATCAGAAATCTGCAGATCATGGCGGATATCAGGGATATTCGACTCAAAGTAAGCGGGGTCAATAATAGGCGGAACAATGGGCACCTCATCTACCCCGTCAAATACCCGAGAATGCCGTATCTGATCTGCTATCCAGCTACTATTGGCAATCAGTCGCACTCGATAATCAGCCATGAAATTTGCTTTGTGACTCAACTCCATCTTCGCCAAATTTTTAAACCCATAATTCAAGACTGGGCAATTGTCACAGCGACTACGAAAAGCATCACATCCTGAATAAAGAATACAGCCACCACTAAGTGGCCACAGATCATGCACCGTCCAAAAAACCCTAACACCATCAGGAATCAGAGCCTTTAGACCTCTAAGCCCCATCCAGCCTGTCAAACTATGAAGATGAACAACATCGCCGGGCTGAGGCATTTCCTCAGCACTGTAAGTATTCATATTAGCTAGTGTATGAAAGGGCGCCGAAGTTAACCTGTGCGACAAAGAGCGAGTAACCCTAGTAGAAAAACTCGCCAAGCTAGACTGATTCTCGTCTAGGCTACGAGCTCCATGACCTGCAGATTCATCAGAACTTAGAGTGCAGCTATCAACCCCAGCATTCCTTAATGCATCACTCAAACGCTGCGCATAAATGCCCGCACCTCCGTATAGTGTGCGAGTAACATGCCATACTTTCATACCAAAATAGTTTGCGCTGCAATTTAAAATCTAATTATGTCAGCGAAAATTCATCTCTCAGTTTTTGACTGATTCTAGATTTACGCCAAAGGCCACACACCACATTAATCACCCTGCGGCGGATGCTTAAATTGCGGTTTCTCAATTGATCATTACCACCTGTGATGTAAACCACCATGGGTTGGTTAATATAGTGCAGCTTATATTTCTTCTCTCTTAAAACTTGTTCGATCGCAGTGTGTGACTGATCACAAATCCTCTCGCCGCTAGTCGCACAACCTATCCAATAGGGGTATAAATCAGCCCCATAGCGTGATATGAAGCATGTTCCACAATATTGATGGAAATGCCGACGTGTAGATATGATAGAACTACCCTCTTGCCATTCGTAACCACGATTCACAAAAAAAGCATCATAGCCCGGTGTATGAGCAACATATTCGAATAGATGACGGCTAAGCAGATCGTCTGCATCTATACGCATGATATAGTCTGGCTTATATTCAGCAGCCTTGCGCACACCCATCATGATTTTCAACCCCTTATCATTACGTTTTTCATCCTTATCCTCGGGATTGGGCAAAGGGTTCTCCGCTTGGAGAAATTCAATACGCGCATCTTGCATCATCTGCTCAGGCCGAGATTGGCATATCACATAGATGCGGAAGTCGACTCCGCTACTGGCTAAAACCGAAGCAAGCGTTCTATTCAAACAGAATTGCACATAGCTCCAGTCTTTTGCTATTTCTGGGGCCATAAGAGGCACGATGACGGCTATTTTCATTTCTTGCATTCTTCGCCTTTAAATGGCGTATACTGAATCTTCTTTATAATCTAGGGCGGCAATATCTTCAGCATAGACCTTAGCAATATTGAGTCGGGTCTCAGCGCTAGCTAACATTTCAGAATAACCCTCAGAGGATCCTTCGGCCTTATTTTCCACGATCAACGCCTCCCCCATGAATCTCTCTCTCAAGGAAGAGTAATCACGACCCAGGTTTGACAATTTAATCATTTGATCCATGGCCAGCACTCCGCTCAAGTCTTGAATGAAATGCACCTGTGGTTTGAAATGAACACATCCACAGTTTCTCAAATCTTGGTAAACAAGCCAATCATTCACAAAGTGGTCAAATGTGGAATACTGGCTGATATTGTCAGTAAAATATTGTGCGTCATGAGCATGAAACCCTCCATTCTTCAAAAATTGCCAAGCTGATGCAAGCCGTTCCCATGGGTCTCTGGTCACCGTAAACTTCCACGCATTACGATACACTGAAGCAGGCAAGGCAAGCTGGTATTGGCGGATGGTCTGGTGACCAAAAACAATCTGACCAAACAAACTTTGTTGAACAGCATTGCCGGCGCACTTCGGTATATGAATAAAAATACATCTGCGATCCTCTACGCTTTGTTTAAGGTCATCATCTACTCCAGTTGAGCGGCCTGATAATTTGACCGCCGCTTTCAGGCACCATAAAGGTAGTTTTGAAGCATTGGCTATCATGGTTTTTAAGTATTATTTGGATCAAGCCAATACTTTTGAAGATTAAGCAAACCTCCATTTTCGTCTGACCTTGGCAAGCACCACGGCCAAATCTTCCAGCAAAATTCGGCACCAAGCGCCCAAGCTACTATGTGATGCTTTTAGATGGCAGAGGCGGGCTATTGTAAATGGACGACTAAAACATTGAGGATCGAGAGTGGATGGCTTACGACCACAAAAATGAAGTATGGCAGGGCGGTCAACCTGCGCAGGAAAATCCCAGCCAAAGGCTGAACCAGTTTTGATCAACTCATCAAAGCCAAAATTTCGCGACCACTGCAGGTCTGACCAATCCATCTTAATTTCATCACGCTGACTTTTGAAAAGCACGAGGTAATTAAGAATTCCCTGATCACCAAACTGAAAAAGATCGGGGACTTCCTGCCCCCACTGCTCGGCGTCAGCCCACTGTTCATAGCTAATAGCATTTCGCCGACAGGCGTATGCCCCAGCCGAAAAGTAGGGATAGCCTCGCCACTCAAAATCTGGGTTTCGTTTTTTGATCTCTGCTAAATTAAAATAAAAGTGAGCTAACCATGAAGGCTCTTCTTCGGCATCAGCAGGAATAGAAATCTCAGGCCAAAAAATTTGAAAATCTAAATCTGTACAGACATACTGGGTGATATCCCCCCATACAATAGCGTCTGAGTCCAACCAGACATAGTGTTCAAAAGGACCTTCCCACATCGCAGCCAGCTTAACTCGATAACTACCTGCTATCAGATCGCACATTTCCTGAGATGGGAGGTCATTAACACGCAACACAATCAGCTCATATTGCTTTTCTAAATCTGAAACATCAGCATCCCCATCTACAATGAGGCAGATGGGCGTTTGTGGGCAGAAGTGGCGGATACTAGCCAATGTTGCTCCGACCATAAATTTGTCCCCTGCATGACAAGCAGTGACAAATCCGAATGGTGCACTTGTTTTCATTTATAATATTGATTCTAAGGAGCACTTCTGTGCTACAAGAGCCCTCACGAGACAATTTCACTCAAATACTTCATGAATTGTGCCTGGATCATTTCTGGGTTGAACTCACCAGTTGCAGCTGAACAAGCTGCACTGGATAATCTTTTCTGCTCACCTTCATCTCTACAGAGACCTTCTAAGGCTATTCTCAGTTGATCTGGATTCTCTTCATCAACCACCAATCCTTGCCCCGTATTTCTAGCCCATTGAGGGCCCGTCGCCTTGGCCGGCCCCCACAAAACAAGTGGTTTTCCATACTGCGCATACTCGACAAGTTTTGAGGGGAAATTCGTCTCCATAAGGCGATCGCTTTTCTCATCGAAGCTCTGTGTGATGAGAAACGCATCTGCGGTTTTCAACCAGCGATCTAATTCATCACGTGAAGTAAAAGGTAACAACAAGCCTAGCTCACTCATTTCATTTTTTATAGAATCGCGCCAACTTGAGCTGTTACCCCTCACCTCAAGCCGAATATGAGGATGACCTTTGAGAGCTTCCAAAGCCTTCATCAACATTGCACCATAGCCCACGAGATTACCGGCATAAATCAGTTTAAATCGCGAGCCATCATTATTCACACCTGGGCTGGTTTCCGCTTCAGGCTCTGCGGGTATTGGCAGTAAAATCTGTGAATTAGCATGAGCGCCCAGTTCCTTCTTCATCCCTTCACTTACACACAAGGCTAATGAAGATTCTTCATACAGCTGGCGAAAGGAGCGCTCGCACATCGACCTAAAAGGAGCGTGGACTTCTGCCATGTCTGGCCACCAGTCATGAAAAAAAGTGACAAGGGGCAGGTCATATCGCCGCGCGTAGCGCATCGCAGCATAACAAGACTCCTCGTGAGCAACAGTCATTACCACCGCTGGCATATCTGAAACTTGTGGAGAGGGCAGCTCAGCATCAATCCAACCACCTCGCCACAATACCATGACATCTTGGCAAAATGGATGTAACCACTTGATCTGCGAAAACCGGCCCAAAAGCCGACGCATGAATTTCCTCATGCCAGGCTTACGTGGCTCTGTCTGCATCACATGTAACTCAACAGATGGCTCATTGACCAAATGACGGTTAAGAACAAGCTGACCAGCACTGTGCGGGCTAGGAGTTACTGAGGAAATAAGTAAAACTCGTATTTGTTGAGTGCTCTGCAACTGAAATAAATATTTTAAGGTGATTACCTTGAAGAACAGGAATTCATCATGGTCTGATAAAGCTCCACGTATGATTCAGCATTCTTCTGAAACGAGAATTCACGCAGCACAAGCTCTCGAGCATTCGATCCCAGCTGTGCACGCTTATCCTGATCTTGCGCCAGCTGATCCAAGGCCGTAGCCAAAGCAACTGCATCACCTCGCTCAACAAGCAACCCTGTTTCAGCGTCGCGCACCATATCCGGAATACCACCGACTTTAAAACCAATTACAGGACGAGCGCAAGCCAGTGACTCTAGGGCGGTTTGACCAAATGCCTCTTCAACAGAGGGAATGACAAAGACATCAGCCGCGTTGTAAACAGTCGCCAACAAATGTTCACTTTCAATACTACCCAGATGCAGATGCGGCAACTCCTCAAGCTCTGGAGGAAAACATGCCCCCCATGTCAAAAGGAAAGGTTTCTCTTCCATTTGCTGAATCGCTTCGATCAAATACTTGATGCCTTTTCGTTCGTCTGCCACCGATACCGCAGCAAAGGCAATGACAGATTGATCCAAAGGAATGGCAAGCGACTGCTTACACTGCTGTGAGTCAAGTGGGCGAAATATAGCCGTATCGACCCCGTAGTGCATCGTCGAAACCGCATGATCTTTGAGCAAGCTGCTCTTCGATGCTTCGCTGGCAATCCAGTGACTGTCTGCAGCAAAATGTAAATTGGATGAATCTCTCTGAGTGTAAGCCTCATTCTTGCGCATCCATGACCGTCGGCTAAAATCGCTGGGCTGTCTATTAGCTAGCTGAGGACAGTTCCCACATTGTTTCTCAAAATCACGGCAGTAATAGGCATAAGAACATCCACCCGTAAACATCGACATCTCATGCAGGGTAAAAACAATCGGGGTTGTCGCTGGTATCTTGGCTAAAAGCGCAGGCAGATCCACAAATCCCTGAGAGAACTGAACATTGATCACATCATGGGGAGGCAAATCGAGCAGTTCTCCTCCACCATGCTCAGACCGGTCATCAAACATCTCACCAATTGGCTTGGCCTGCTTTTTGTTTAGAGCCAAACGTCGGCGACGTGCAATACGGCGAGCACGAGAGACCACATCTGACGGTGGTCGATACTCAAACACATGCGGATCATTAGTCACCTTATGACGCACCCACATCACAGAATCCACCCCCGCAGCACGCAAGGCCTGGTGCTGACGATACGCAGCAATGCAGGCGCCGCCTTTGCGGTCATAATGTGACAAATGGAGAATCTTCATCGAGTTTGTTTTTGGCAATTGATCACAGCTGCCTCAATCTAAAAAAATCTCTTCAGAGATGAGAATAACACGCGCAGGCCTATCACTGGGTCGACAAGGCAGAGGCGCACACTTTTCCGGAAAATATTGTAACCTTGCTGCCATATCATGAACTCAATAATAGCCGAAAGGCGAGGTCTCAACCTCGCCTTCTCATCATTGGTAATGACCTCAGAAACGGCATGCTTTAAAATAGGCCGCACCAGACCAAACATATCCTCAGGTGCTGCACGAGTGATCGACCCTGGCGGCAAATCATTCGGGCTACACTGCAGCATGGCAGCACATACATTCAAATTGATATTCAAGCTCAATTGATTCCGGATATATTCACGAAGCACCAATACCGTATTCAAGCAATGATCTTTACGACCTGATGCCGCCAACGAAAGATTGGAATCATGCACTCGATAGTCGAGCAATACATCCGGCAGGTTGGCTATCATCGTGCTACCCACAGCCCTACTCCAAAGATCATAATCTTCGCCTGAGAACTGCTCACGCCCCTTAATCACCGGCGATCCATACCAGCCCAGCGCATCCAATACGCTTTTCCTCAACATCACCGTGGGATGCCATAGTGCACATCCAAAAAACAAAGAGCTGACAATGTCGGCATGTGCCAATGGTTTTGAAGCTTGGCCAGATAGTATCTCCTCTCCCTCAGCATTAATTTGCCTCACCTGTGTTCCTAGGATACCTACCTCGGGGTTCTCCCGCATGTGTAAAAGCTGCCTTCTGAGCCTATCTGGATGAGCAATATCATCTGCATCCATTCTTGCGATAAACTCTCCACGAGCCATACCGCGTGCCGCATTCAGTGCGCTCGTCAAATGCCCATTAGGCTCTGGCTTGATGACTGAGATACGGCTATCATCAAAACCTTGTATAAGCTCTGCGGTCGTATCTGTTGAGTGGTCATCAATGATAAGCAGCTCAAGGTCATCACATGATTGCTTGAGTATACTGTCAATAGCCTCACATACATAACGTTCACCATTACGAACTGGTAATATGACACTTATTAATGGAACTTCTTCACTCATTACCAATAGCACCCACCCTCAACACCGGTAGCTTTTTGGGGTGTCTCTTCATCAGATGGCCTTACCCAGTGCTCATTGAACACCCCTTGTTCAATCCAATCCTGAGCAGCATCCCATCGTTTACCACGAATACCAAATAAGAGCTGTAAAGCCCCACCCATGTGAACTGCCGACTTACCCAGAGACTTGACGTAAGCTGCAAGCGGGAGGCCATAACAACCACACCCAATCAGGGCCACGTCAAATTCCCGCTTGGAAATCTCCTCACACAGGTGATCATATGCCTCAAACCAGCTGGCAAATCTGGGGTCTGGATTTCCAGCACCCGTCTGAACAGCCGTGATCGTCTGGAGACTAGCGAATTCAGGTAAAAGTTGTGGGTTCTTGAACAGCTTTTTCCTCTGCTCATACTGGCTTACAATAGTGCTCGTAAATGGATGGATAACAAGAACCCGCTTACCTTCAAGAGCTCGCGTCCAGGGCTCATCCTGAAAGAAAGGCGTAAGTATATTGATGTCATTACCTAGAAGTGCATTGGGGCTGTACTTTGCAAAAACATGCTGAACCTCATTAAATCTACCAAACCTGTAATTCCATTCACATATAAAATCGAGCGCTTTGGAGCCATTCAAATAAAGCTCAGCCCAGTCCTCAGCCAGCTTTTCATCATGTGGAAAAAATCCTGCATTGAAACAGAGCTCATCCAAATACGTGATCTTATTTTCCCGTGTCAAAATTGGCAGCTACCTGAACTTCATAGCCCCCATGTCGAGCGATCATGACTGGCCTTCCTGATACTAACTGCGAATAGATCGCCTGGTTTGACTGCCTGTTATTAAGAAAATAAACATTCTTCTCACCGTTAAAAAGGTAGCTGCGCTCGGATCTTATTTCTTTCCTCCATAGATAAAGAACGTGGGTCTTAAATTCCATAAAACTTCGCCATTTCTGGCGAAGCTTACTTAAACCTGATGTATGTTCCTCTCTCTGCATAGTCTTTAGAATCCAAATATAAAGCGCACTCGATTTGGATTCATGTAAAGTGATTCAAAGTCTCCCTATTATATGGTTACACTAGAAAACATCACCGAGGTCATCATTTTCAGCCAGGTGATAGAAGGTTTTCCTGATGCCACTGACATATTTAGAATTTTTAGTTACACGAAAAGGCAAAAACCGAGTAACCTCCCTAGCCGCATCACTATGCGCCTGATCATACTTGAGCTCGATGATTATTTTGCGTCGATCTGTCAAAGGCGTTAGTACAGCAACTTTACTAAGACCTATTTTGTAGTATTTCAGACTATGATCGACGGTGATTCTAAAACGTTGGTCAGCTGACAAATAATACCTGCGCACATAATTATTGACTAATGTGGGGCGAAAGCCTTCCAGAAAGGGTTTAGAGGCAGAAGCAGGCAGCTTTTCCAAAAGGTCTTCGAGAATGGCTGGCTCGAACTTCTCTTGCATACAGAAGGGCTCAGTCCTCAACGTTCGCTTGGTACCCAGGTCTCCTGATTTGATCTTTGCTTCCACGACGGGCTTTTCAACATCACCAAAAAGGTTTCCGTACCATCTTAAGCGTAGCTTGCCCCTCTTACTATTGCCATCTACATTGTCATAGAAATCCTGGAACTTGGGAGAATCAAAATAGATGTTATTCACCCGTCTTTGATGAAAGATAGATCGGAAAAGAAATGGGTTTTGCTTTATAACCCATTCGATTTCACAAAGCGATTGATCTATCGCTACGAACTTTTTTTCGTAACGATAAACCGAGTCCTTTGTCGGTGAAAAAATATTGGTTATAGTTTGGGACAATTCCATCTACTTACTACTTTTACCATATTCAGCGCCATAGAGGATGTCTTTGACCTTCTTGTAATTGCTTTGAAAAGGCTCCCCATCAAGTGTCAGAGACGAACCATGCTCTATCATGTAAGGCACCTCAGCGCTGGTGAAGTTTAAATTGGCAATATCGATTCTAGCAGGGCCAAACTCTGGCTTCTTCTGGTAAGCCGTCACAGCTATCCGCGTGCTGCCGATTGTGCAATCACTCAATTTCAAATAGGAATTGTCTTTGCATGTTACTGCTATTTCAGCATCCCCTATGTTAATATTGGATGCCTCAGCACTACTTTTCTCACCCACACTCACGGCCTTGTCACCAACACCGTCAATCATAACATTTTTGATCGTGACAACACTGCCTGACAAATCAATGGCATCATTCCCACTGTCAGTGAATTCACTGTCCATGATACTGCCGTCAGAAAAGTCCAAGTCGAGCGCATCAGACAGTGTATTCTTAAAAATTGCCCGCGACATCTTGAACTTACACCTGACCAAGTTCAGGCAATCCTCGGATTGATTCGCAATAAACGCGGTGTTACTGATGTCCACGATGCCCTCATAAATAGTGACCGCACCACTCACTGCCCAAGCTCCTTTTTTCGAATCGCTCAAACCGTTAAAGATTACCCAATCAAAAATTGATACTTCTTTATCCGATGACTTTAAAAGTATACACAGCCCCTGCCCGGTTCCGTCACTACTCTCAACAGTAATTGGGGCATCTTCTGTTCCGACAAAGTGAAAGGGCGACTTAGAGAGAATCATCGCGAAATTGCGGAGATCAAGACTCACACCATTACTAGCAATGACCGTATAGCCTGCAGGAAATATCAAATCCCGGTCAACCTCGTGCCGCCCTTCTTTAAGGAAGATTTTTTTCTCATCCTCATTGACACGGATGAAGGGGAAACCTAAGTGAGTTGACCCGCTTCGCATAATTTCTGTGCCCTTCCCTTTTGCATATTCATAAGGAAACGGTAGCGGCTCAGTCTTGAAGGTCTTAACTACTCCAACTAGTCGATAAGTAACCTCGATGTCACCTGCGACATCCGCCTTGTCCACGCTAGCTGGCAACTCATAGGACAATGTCTTATATGATGGAATATCACCAGCCTGAGATCACACACGTTTACCGACTAATACATCATCTTCTTGCATAGGTTTAAGCAGCTCACCCCGAACTCTCACGGAGACAATCTCTACAGGCAATCTGCATGTATTTGCAAAAGCGAGTGAAACGGAATCAGCGCCCGCGGTCTTCTGAAGGTATGCCTGTATTTGCGGCACCTCGGCCAATGCTTTAAGGATGTATTTTTGCCTGTCTTCCAAATACTTGGTATCAAACACATGTAGATCTGGGCCAGTTTCAAAGATATTATCACGCATGATAGGAAAATCCCGGTGAAGTATGGCAAGATTTTCTTCTATCCCTGGCCTCAGCTCACTCAGGAGAGCCGACAAATAATCCGGAGATGACACTTTTTTAAGTGCAGATACATAGGCCACATAAAATGTTTTATTGAATTTAGTGGGACGATTAAAGAAAAGCTCATACCAATCTGAATACAGATCATATGTCCAGCCTGCCTTAGGGTCAACGGCAGCCTCAACTGAAATAAAGGGGTAGGACTTTGACACGTCAAAATGGTGCCCATCATAGCCAATCGGCTCTAGCTTGGCATTAATCGGGTTATAATAGAAACGTGCTGACTTGGATATAGTACCGTGGAATGTTCCTAGTAAATCCGATATAGCGAAATACATCGCCAACTTCTCGATATCAAAAACGTCTTCAGCAGGTAATTCTCCACGGCGAAAAGAGTCCAAAAGATCAACTGCCGCGGCCAATTGCTTTTGGGCACCCTCCGGGGCATCGGGATCGACACGGAAAGAACCGATAGGAGCACTGCCAAGGCCTACACTCTCATGGTAATTTACGATGAAGCGAATAACAGGACCTTCACGTCGCTTCTGGCGCTCCACCATCCGCTTGTCAAAATGCTCCTCGAGCGCGTAGATGCCAAGGTCGGTACCGTTCATGTAGAGGTTCACAAACTTATATTGCAATGCGAGAATATCTTCACGCTCCAGTGACTTGTGTAATAGCCACTCATAGAGATAGTTTCTCGTCACCGGCTTGTGCAGGGAGAAATACTTCATCCCATAAGCCACATCCTCACCCTTCATCGAGACTCTGAATGACCAGTTTGTCTCGTGTTTGTAGTGAATATCACGATCCCCTTTGAGCCGTATCTTTGCATCGAGCATGCTCTCCCCGATCTCAAGCTCAGCTTTGACATACTTGAAGTCTTTCTCTGTAGGGTTCTCCATGGCTTGCTGGCGCATGTAAGCCAATTTTTGCAGCTCTTTGTAATCAACATGCAAATAAATCTTGTCCACATCAACATGTGTAGACGCGGGCAAATATTTGACCGTTTGGCTAACCACTTTTTTGTCTTGGGCAATTAGCTTCTTAACATCGGGGATGATTTGAGCAAACAACCAACCCCTATACGGAAGAATGATTGCTGCCATCATGATGATCGCAAGCAGCATCATACCCATGAGGATATTTTTAGGTGAACGCCACCAATGCGATGGTTTCTTATGGCCTCCTAACAACATAATATAATGGAAGAATGTAAACGATTTTTACCTAGAGTGCCCCCTCTGTATCTAGGAATGTGTATGAGATATCACCATGCGATTCTTTAAGCGCTTTTTCTGTAGACCTCAGCTGCTCATAATTATCCAAAGATACAATGAAAGATGCCTCCAAATTATTTTCACTGACATCAATACGCTTGAGACTAGCAGATGCACAATGTTCCTGAACAATGGAGGTTAGTTGCTCCGATTCCAAATCAGGACTTGAACTTGAGATCGTAAGAATGAGGTTCTGGGGACGTTCTTTTTTACGGAATGCCGCATTGGCAATAAGAATGCATGATATCACGATGAAGGCAATCAAGGTGATGCCCCGCTGGTTCGCACCCAGCCCCAAACCTATGGCGATGCAGAAGAAAAGGTATACTAACTCTTCAGGCTCCTTGATCGCTGAGCGAAATCTTACGATGGAGAGGGCACCTACAAGACCCAAGGACAAGGCGAGTGATGATTTAACAATGGTAATGATCATCATGGTAATCATGGCCAAGAGGACGAAATTCTTGGAAAACAGACGGCGGTTGGATAAAGCCGTTCCGTAAGCTCGGTATATCAATGCGATCAAGAATGCCAAAAACGCGGTAAGCAATAGATTGATAAAAAAGCCAATCGCATCAACTTGCACGTTTTGCGTAACCATGAATTGCTCAAGTATGTCAGTCGTTTTACCTGAATTTAGCTCGGCAGCTTTTTCTGTATTTTTCATAATGAATAGTGCTTAGATTTTAGTTTTTTGTTTTTGTTGAGATTACTTCGATCAACGAGAGATTGAAATTAGATACGAATCCAACGATCTGGTAGAAAACCTGCAGATTGAAGCGCTGGATCATTGTACCAATGCTGAGGACATACGACTACCTTGTCTGTATTGTCTGCTAACCATGCAGCCCACCAGGCAAAGGTGCTGTTGGGGATGATGAAATGCTTGCACTGGCGCATCAGCCAGAAATAACGCCCAAAATTGACACCTGCCTCTGAATGCGGCACCCAAGTAATCGGCTTTTGCATTTTCAGGTTTGCTTCACACCACTCGACGTCATCAGAAAATCCAAAAATACGAATATCTTTGTGCTGTTCAGCAACAAGATCAATGGCCTTGCGGTAATAATCTTCATCACACTCTGTCCGGTATTCACGCTCCGCAGACAACTCGACAAAATCCGTTCTCCTGACGTTCAAACAGACCGATTCCGATTCCCTGATGGGGCTAAAAAGATCAGATGCGTGTTCTCCACGCATGGCAAAGTCTTTCCTAATGATATCCTCAAATGCTTTAAAGTAACGCTCATCGTGCCAATAGCCTAATAGGTAAGCGTTCCGCCTTTCTGCCTCCGCAAGCTCAGGCATGAATTGCTGGTTATTTTCTTTGAAACTATTGCGCCACAGACGCTCCTTCCGGTATCGGAGCCTAAGGCGGGTAACCAAACTGCTTGGCTTTTCATGCGCGCGCCCCATGTCACTCAACGAAGCAAAATCAAGCGGTGCCATCAACAGACCTAAATCACAGTCACGGTGTACAAAATTAGCATCCGGTGTCCTGTCCAGGAGGTCGTGGATATCAAGCTGCAGTGGCACTCCACTACGCAATGCAAGTGCACGGCCGGCAGCATACTGAAACATCTGGTTGCCTAAACCTCCCCATAAACGCGATATAATCATTATCAGAAATTAAATGGACATAGTGAAGAATGCTATCTGCTTACGCATCAGGATTTGCTATTTTAACATATAGCCACGTACTATTAGATGATGGCTTTAATTTACAAACCTCTCAGCTCGTAAAGACCAATCTTAGAGCTTCTCGGATTCGACATAAAATGTCTGGCCTCTTAGATCGGACGAAGAGATCTCTCGCAAGCCAAAGTAATGCCCTCGAGCATTTCTTTTTCAGTTTGATATGCTTCTGAAGATATTTGGGGTGGTCGAAATCATCCCTTACTGCATGCCTCTTGAGTTCACTTAGAGACATTTCAGCAATATGGGTCATGTATGAATCTGAATAATCCCACATCGCACTGGTAACAGACTGCTCTTGTTGACCTGACAGCATCGCAGCCTCCCTGAAAAAACGAACTTTATATAAAGCGGAATAATCATAGTTGATGGGGAATTCTTTGCCATCTCTCTGGTATAACTGCTTGGGATGTTTATGGCTGCAGACCTCAACATCAAAATTCTCAAGCTTACACAAGAGATGCAAATCCTCTATGGTATCATACCGACCGTCAAATCCTCCTACTTCAAGAAAAGTTGCTCTATCATATACCAAGCACGCCGGTCGGCAATTTACAGAGCTTAAACGACTCAAGACACCAGGGTATCCAAACTCACTATCTCTTTCCAAATCACAGAGCTCGATATTACCATTTCTTAATTTGTATGTCTGCGATGGAAATTGATGCAAGAGTGCCTCAGCATTACTAGAGAAATCATCAGGTGACAGAGGTAATGGTATGTCGTCACCATCCACAAACTCTATCCACACCCCACACGCTTGTCTGGCACAATGATTCCGGGCTGATGACCGCCCGAGATTGAACTGAGGCGTAAATAACCGAACTCCTCGCGCCTGCAGCTTATCTTTTAGAACTTCAGGGCAAGGGTCTGATGGGAGATCATTGATGATCATCCATTCAACAGACGGATCATAAAGCTCATCATTATCTACCCATAACGAAACATAGTCCCACTGGCCGTATATAGTGACGCATCTGGATAATTTTTGTTTCATGATAAGCTACCTTGGCAGGATTTAGAATGCTGGCGCAATGGCTGCGAGTCCGCTGCGCAGGTAATATTTTTATCCGTATTTTTACGGTTAACTTTCATTCAACATCTAATAATCGATCTATTGTATATCAAACTGGAATATCAATTGGATATTCAACATGTTGTAACGATGATGAAACACACGAAGTTCATACCTTATACCTTGGAGCGACCACACTAACCGGTGACTTGTCAATCATATGTGTATTGATGATAAGTTCTAGTCTCTGCAGCACGCCATGATACTACCTGCGCCTCGCCCGACAATCTTCCTCACCCCCTTAGGCATAATGCCCAGCGATTTGCTTAATAGGCTCTTGAGAAAAGATTTAGCAGACCTCTCAGGTGATAGTTCAGCCTTAGGCTTAAGCCCTAATTTGCACTCTATGGACCTAACTTCATTAATGCCCGCCTCGATTAAACGCTTGCGGTAATCATCAAAAAGTGGTTTGAGATCAGGGCGATCCTGAAAGGTTGCAACTGGCTGGTCATCACGATAATTAATTTCGTTAGGATGATCAGGATTGTAGCTACTGAAATGGTAAACAATCAATTTATGACTTTCATTGACCCAATAGCAACCTTGGTCAAACGATAAAAATCGCTCAAAGTGATTCCAGTAACACATATTGTAGCCGGGATCTTTTTCTACACAAAAGCCCTTGAAATAGACCTGCGCCAGAATAATCCATATCTGATCAACGAACAAACCAGGCGAGGTAAGATAATAGCAATATTTACGTAGGCGGATTTGCCACCATGCCAGAAAACAACTCGTTTCTTCACTACGAGCAGTTGCTAGGAATCCGAGATTATATACACCAGTTCGCAGCATTGAAATTTCATAAAGCATGTTAGTTTCACTGTCGTCGTATGTGCAGCTGTGTGGAGTTACAATCATGTTACACGAAGCCAGCTTGTCAGTTAAAGTCAGCAGGCTGTTATAGACAACTGTATCCGGATCAAGGTAAATGACGTGGTCTATAGCTTCATCTAGTTTGTAGAAATAATCTATGTAGAACGGCTTAGCCGCGGTATTGAGCTCTACAATATTGTATTTTTCTGACATCTCATGAAAATCTGAAATGCCAATTTCAGTCACTGGAATTACCTCGTGAGATATCCACGTCGGCAGATCAATTTCTGTAGGAATACAATCCACCAAGCCGATAACGAATCGACAATCTGGATTACTCTCTGCAAGAGAATTACCAAGCACCTTGGCATGCGCCAGGTAGTTTGATGAACAAATGGTAAAGACTAAGGTCATAGAATAAGATTATTTTGTTAAACAAACTATTTCGTGCCGGATAGCATATAACATGTTTGTCATATGGATGAGTTAGGTTTGCTTCACTAATGACTACTCGGGTGAAGGCGATAATCGCTTTTGCCCTGATTCAGATCTGGGAAGCCGGTCGAATCCATGTGCGAGCCTCTCGGCAATTCTCGTCATCCCTAAATCATTGGGATGAGATGCAACACCACTGTGATTATAAGGACCCGCATAGCCGCTATTCTCTGGATTTAGCGCGATATTCGATATGTCGATAAACTCGGCATTTGCTTCTCGAGCTACCTTCTCCTGAAAGGCAACCCGCTTATGATAATACCAGTCTGAAAGCACAAGACGTCCATGCTTTGCCGGGATGATATTAACCAGCTTTCGATATTGCCTTTTAAACTCATCATCAAAAACCTTATCGTTCTCCCCTCTTTGTACGACTACTAGATCGTACTCTCGCTTTTCATGCTCTCCACCTTCAATACGGTCTATCGCCTGACCAACGCCGGCTCCGGTCTCAAGAAAGACCTCGATACTGCGATCTGGCATTTTTTTACGAAGATGTTCCACGAAGATATGAAGGTAATCTTTTTCGTGGGCAGTCGCAGCCATGCCATGAATACTACTCCATCCCCCCCCCTCATGGGATGGCATGTGAGGCTGTTTCCAATGAACAATATCTTATAGGCATTTTCATTGATAGGCCGTCTATTAAAGAATGTGCAGATCTCCTCACCGCGGCGAATTGATTCTTCTTGCCACTCAGCTTTCTCAGTCTCTGGCTGTTCAAAAATAGGGTGATGGATTGCCAGTCCTATTGCTAAGCCGATTAGCACTAGGCAAATCTGCTTTAAGGCAAGCGTAAATGCTCTGCTAAGTTTCATATACTAGTGGGCATTCAGATCAATTGACTGAAGCGATCTTGCCGGAACTCCGCCAACAACTGCTCCATCAGGCACGTCTTTTGTGACAACAGCATTAGCTCCAATGACGGAATGAGAACCTACCGTAACTCCGGGCATAATGCAGGCATTCTCGCCAATCCAAACGTTCTCGCCAATGACTACGGGCCCTTTGGAATGAAGAGGTTGATCCTTAAAGGGGGTACCAGGAGCTAGATTATCTAGGTTTCCATGCTGGTGATCAGTAATAAGAACATTGCTACCAATAAGAGTATTGTTGCCGATGGTTATGCTGTCGATACAACCGATGTGACAGTTGTAGTTGAAGATCACCCCATCTCCGATAATAATCGAGGGAGAGTATCTCTCACCTGCATAGCTATCCCACGCTTCGAGACGGAGACCAGGTTCTGAGATCATCTTAGCCCCGACATTTATGTGCTGCGGATTTATGAGATACACCGGGTTTTTAACCATGGCATCGCCCCCTCCCTGAACGGATTTCCGGAAGTGCTCCGTTGCATCGGTATTCATTTTAGCTCGTGACTCAAGATAACCGAGAGGCTTTTCTCTTCTGAATGCACCTAGTCTATTGCGAACTGCTTGTCTCCCCTGTTTCAGTGCGAATTTTATACCGAGAATCCAGCGAGATGGGTAAGAAATGCTGGATAAAACAATTCTGCGGATAAGCGCAAGTCTTACCCTCCGTCCCGAAACGGATCGGACGGCGACATCTAAACTCTTCCAGAGCACAGGATCACTTCCATATTCACGGATTAGATGCGCTAAAGAGAAGTGCTTCAAGGTGTAGGGATCCGTAGATATAGCCAGACGTGCGATTACCGCGCCATCGCTATAGATTTTACGTTTATAAATCAGCATGCAGTCTGGGTCGGCACCATTTTTTAGAAACCACTTATTAACATCGAGGAAAAAGACAGTGCTAAGGGTATCCCATTTTGAGAGAATCAACTGTTGCCCAACAAACCCAACCACGAGGGGCGTCGTGATCAAGCCTACCGGCTTTCCCGCAAGAAAGTCAGCCCATACACACATGTATCCGGCTGTCGAAATGGTGTCCGAGAACCATTCCCGCTTCTCGCAATGCTCGAGGTAAGGCCTGACGTTGTCTGCCCAACACTTCTGGCGAAAAATCACATTCGACAGAAAATTAAGTGCAGCGGTTACATCAGAGAGGGCAAAAACGTCCTCGAAGCGATTGAGGCTAGTATCAGAAACTCTCTCACGAATAAGGCACAGATCCAGCGTGGGCATCTTTCCAGCCAAGATCATGCTTTCCGATTCCTCCCGGCGATCTTCGTACATAATCGCATGAGATGCAATATGCCCATCCACATCTGGAGTTTCTTCGAGTTGTTTGAAAATGGCTACAAAGGCATGTGGTGCCACCAAGTCATCGTCCCCCAACATCCAGACAAACTCCCCTGTCGCACCCAATGGGGCCGACAAGATATTCCGAGTCGCCCCGATATTCTCTTCGTTTCTCGAGCATCTAACAGCGTGGCGACCTGCGAACTTGTCGATAATTTTAGGAGTATCGTCCGTACTTGCATTGTCACGAAAGACAACCTCATAAGAAGCCCCCGGAACATTGGCCAATGCCAAATCCAAGGTTTCTAACATTCGATCTAATAACAACGCGCGATTGTATGTCGGAATGCAGATGGATAGTTTTGGGACGGTCATTTCTGTCATTGTCCTTTGATTATGATGCGCGCAGCGGAACGAAGGCGTTTCACGAGGGGTTGCTTCCTTTGCTGCTGTGGTTTTAACTCTCGGCGGGCAAGGCAACGCTGAGCAAAATCCTCGCGAGCGGCGGATAGATTGACTTCATCAGGAAAGAGTTGCTGCAGTGAAGCATCGAAATTTTGGCAGGCAAAATCATACAATTCACGATCCAGCTTCATCCAAGGCAATTGATTGATCTTAGTAAGCGTCTCTGGTGTCAATTCCTGATCCTTTTTCGAAACGTTCTGACGGCTGGCGTAGCTGCAATCAGTAAACTGATCTGGGTATAAATTTTCAAGGTATAACAAACAGTCATTCATCCGAGAGGTTGGAAACAATAGCAGTCGACCCAAACCGTGATGGGCGGACATTTTTCTGATCGGCTCCTCTGTGTTGGGGTAGAGCCATTGGAGCTGTGAAAATGTGTAGGCATATTCTCTTTCAAATCCTGACTTTTCCCAGAGATCTGTCAATTCCGAGAGACCCACTCGAGTGGTAGGATGCTGTGGGCCCGCTACACGGCTTCTTAAATCGAAGTAGCCTGAGATAGCGTGATTCACGGGGTCTCTTACGAACGCGATAGCCACTGTCGAATTGCCGACCGTACCAGGCAGGCTTGTAGCCCGTAGTGCATGAGAAGAAAAGCAAGTATGAGGAAGAATACGAAAGGCATCCTCAATTTGCCATGGCTCATAGACGATATCAGCGTAGATTAGATAGTCTGAAATGAGATTCCTCTGAAAATTCTGCCTCAATACTTGTGTGAACATAGTACCCGCAGTTTTTGGGATGTGTAGAAAAAGGAACCGAGTTGAAGACATGTTCATTTAAGTTAAAGGTGTTTGCCTCTCAATAGGCAGTCGTCGGTCCAATAATACTTCCACTGTGCAAAACGCCCTGCTAGAGCCAGACCAGATTGTTCTACTGGCGTTACGCTGTCCCAATCGGTTAAGGGGTGCAGATCGTCTTGCTCACGTTTAAGTCCATAATTAGTCAACCATTCAAAGATGCAATCCAGAGCCGGCGCAGTTTGCTTGTGAAAGACAACGTTTGCCCAAGGAACGTCTTTGGTATGAACATCCAGCCTATCACCTGCCAGATCTACATCGATGATTCCCATCTCGGATAACTCCTCAACAACGCTTTTAGCTATATGTGTTTTTGATGCTAGGAGTGGCTTCTCACGGCTATGGTATACTTCGACTTGAACTCCAGTGTGACCTTTCGGTGCATTATTAGGCGAGAGCAGCTCCGTGCAGTTGATCCGAGTGGAATACTTATCTTCGTCATAGACATACATCCAATTTTCGGGTCGCAAGGTAGGATGCGGGGCCGTGACATTCACCAGCAGGATGCTGCTGCACAGAAGTTTGTCACTGGCTTCAGTTACGAAAGCGGGAACGTCTTTTATAGCACGTAGAAAAATCGGAAGTGGGATGGTATTGATAAGACGATTGTAGACAATCACCTCGCCATCACTGGTGTATACTATCTTCTTGTCTAAATCTATGGATACTACTTCTGTCGAGAGTCTTACATTTGCCCCTTGCTCCAACTTAGTCGCAAATGCTTGGTAGCCTCCTTTACTCGGATAGCGTATTTTCTTGATGTAGTGTGTCTGCCGTTCAAGCGGACCTTTGGAACCCGCCAAAACATCAGCGACTGCCGGTCTGAAGACCCGTGAGCCTACCCATTCCGTGGTGAGTTTACGAGGGTCAAGCGTCCAATACTTTCGAGTGTAAGCAGCTGGGAATGCTTCGGCAAAAACCGGACCAAACGCCTGGTAGAGCCATTGCTGATAATCTTCTCGTTCCGAAGCATTCTCCAAGTCACTCCTGCTAGCTAGAAAAGAATCAAGACATTGTGTTCGCAGGGGTTCTGGGATCTGGTAGAGATTTGATTGTGCAGGATGCCCAATCCAGCTTCCTTTAAAATAATTACTTGTGCAAACTTCATGCTCTTCAAAGTTTCCAGCGACACTTTCGGCGAAAAGTTCCCGAACGTATTCGTGCTTAGTGAAGGAAACATGTGGCCCTTCATCCCATGTAAACCCATTACGTACCTCACTGTGGATATGGCCAAATGGATAAGTATTTTTCTCGAGAATAAGGCAGTTGCTGTGCCCAATATGATACGAAGCAGATAGTCCGGCTAATCCAGCGCCAAGAATTAATGTTTCTACTGTTTCCATATCTATAACTCCGGGACGTAGCGCATGACCTCCCCGGGGCGGCTCGGCAGCTCTCCAATCAGAAGTTGCCCCTTAGCATCCCATTCTTTCCATTCACGCTCAGCGAATACCCTTAGGCTCATCGGGTGGCCTGTGCCCAGATTATTGATCACCGGTTTACCTGGCTCGAGGTCGTTGCGACCTAGGGAATCAATGAAGGTTTTGGCAACAAACTCCACTGGAACGAAATCACGCACCTGTTTACCTTCACTCATAGGGAAGTCTTCACCCTTCTCTGCGGCCACCTTAAGCGAGGGCCAGAAGCGCGTAGCGAGTTCACCTTCGCCATACACATGAAAGATTCTAAGAATAAGCAACTCGACTTCCTCTTTGAGGGCGAAATCAGAAAAAGCCCTTGACGCTTCCGCTTTGGAAGTCGGATAGCTCTGCGTCGGTTCGAGCGGTGCGTCAACTGGGATGAACTCGTAGCGCGCGCCCGAATCCCCATACTCGAAGCAGGAACCAGCGACGATGAAGCGTTTGATCCCGGCGTCCACACAGATTCGAAATAACTTGAGCGGCTGGTTGACGTTATGCTCAATGCAGTTCTCCAACGTGTCGTAGGGCACGTTGGCGGAATGAGCTGCTAAATGAATTACGGCCTTGCAGCCTTCGAGGGCTTCTTCACTCACATCACTCAAAGGCCCATCAACCCATTGAGGCTCCTTATTCATAGCCACACGCGGAATGGAGTCCGGACCACGACGATGGGCCACCACCTCGATGCCCCGCTCATGGGCCAGATTGACCAAGTGGGATCCGATGAACCCAGTTGCTCCTGTAACGAAGACCTTCATGGCTTAGAAAGGGCTTTTGAAATCGCTCCATGGCGCGAATTGCGTGTCGCGCTCGCTCAGGATCAGGTCCTGCACATCAGCTGGCCAATCAAATCCGAAGCTGTTCCAAAGCACTCCGCCCTCAGACTCCGGTTGGTGCACACAGTCGGTCTTGTAGATCAGGCAGCTGTTGTCCTCGAGGCTGAGGAAGCCGTGCGCAAAGCCGACGGGGATGTGGACGAGGTAGCGATTAGCTGCGGAAATCTCAATCGCCGCCGATTGACAGTAGGTTGGCGAATCTTTGCGTAAATCAAGCACCACATCGAGCACGGCGCCACTCATGCAGTAGATGAGCTTCTGGTGGGCGTGGGGCGGCACCTGGAAATGCATGCCGCGGAGCACATTCTTCTGTGAGGTGGAGAAGAATTCCTCGCGCAGTGGCAGTTCGATCCTGTGTGCAGCGAGCTGGCCCTCATGGAAAGGTTTGACAAAATTGCCCCGTTGATCCTCGAAGACATAGGGCTTGAGGACTTTGATGCCGGGTAATGGTTCGTCGATAAGCTCCATGTCTAGCGTTTGGATTCGGTTAAATCGAAATAATAGCTGTGGCTCTACTTGCTACAAAAGCGGGTGATGACATCGATCTCGTAATCCATCATCTCCTCAGTTAACCCAGGGTAAGTTCCCAAGAAGAATGTGCGATTCATGATACGGTCGGCGACTGGGAGATCGCCGATGACGCGGAATGCGTCAGGGCGTTCGGCACGCAAACGAACAAAGGCAGGTTGGCGAACGAGGTTTCCACCGAAGAGCATACGGTTACCAATCTTGTGTTCGTCGAGGTAGCGCACGAGTTCAGTTTTAGAAAAGGAGGCTGTTTCCTTGATCGTGATCTTGAAACCGAACCAGCTACAGTCGGTGCGGCACTGTGCATTATCCCAATCGAAGCCCGAGACGGGAGATGGTAGTGACTGATCATTATCTTTGGCCTTCAGCCTTCGATCTTCTCCACTTGGCGGAAGCCAGGCAGATGCATGAGTAGGGAGGGCAAAGTCAAAAAACTCACTAAGCCCATCGAGCCCCCTGCGGAGATATTCCCAATTCTGCTTGCGGGCTTCAATAAAGCCCATGAGCTTACGTAACTGAACGCGGCCGATCGCAGCCTGCGGATCGAGGGGCTTGAGGTTGAAGCCCATGTGACTGTAGATATACTTGTGGTCGTAGCCTTCGGGAAGCTCGCCTAACTGCCAAGCAAATCGCTTCCGACACGTATCATCCTGACCTGAGGGGCACCAACAGTCACGGCCCCAGTCGCGGAAGCTCTCGGCATAGGTCTTGAGCGGTGCACGGCGTATGATATTAACCGAGCCCCCTTCTCCCATGGTGAGATGATGGGGTGGATAGAATGACTGCGTAGAAATGTCACCCCATGCACCCGTCGGTGCGGTAAGGAGCTCGTGACTGCTAGCTACTGAGGACTGATCCATAGTCTCAAAACGAATAAGCGGGTGTGTTCCGGCTTCCGCTTGTTTGAGCAAGTGGTCGAGTCCAAGCTTCCTCGCCTTCTCAACGGGCATGGAGTAAGTGCAACCGAGGGCATCGCAGTTGTCTTCGATGAGCCAGAGATTGTATTTCTTGCAGAATTCGAGCACCGCTCCGATGTCGAAAGGATTCCCGAGGGCGTGCGCCATCATGACGGCCTTGGTTTTTCCAGGAGAATAGGCGGCTTCAAGTTGAGAACAATCGGCATTTCCTGTATAAGGCAGGGCATCGATAAATACAGGGACCGCCCCGACCTGGAGAATGGGGGCGACGGTAGTCGGAAATCCGGCAGCGACAGTGATAACTTCATCTCCGGGAAGGATACGCTGGTGATCGGGCAGCTTATAGGTGGTAAGGGCAGAAATAGCCACGAGGTTAGCCGAGGAGCCAGAATTCACCAGCAAGGTGTGCTTCACGCCAAGGAATTGAGCTAGCTCCTCTTGCATAGCCTCTCCCTCGGGGCCAAGAGTCAGCCAAAAGTCGAGGGTCGAGGATACGGCGGCTTCGACTTCATCTTCATCAAAAACGCGCCCTGCGTAAGGAATAGTTTGACCTGGTTCGAAGGGTGGACGCTCGGGGTCATTACCAGGGCGCTGGCTAGCATGGGTGAGACGTGAATACTCACGTGTGAGACGCAGTATTTCTGCTTTAATTTCAGCTGGATTCATAAAGTAAAGGGAAGGTCGAGCAATTATTGTGGTAGGGTGGACCAAGCTAGATTGAGCTTGGTAGCGGCAGATTGATAGGAAGCAATTTGGGAACGAGTGAGATCCCCGACATCCACGCCATCAGCTTCACTAAGGTACCAGCCAGCGGTTTGGGCTACAGAATCTCCAAAGCTCCATGTCGGACGCCAATCCAGAAGGTGGTATGCCTTGTCTGTAGCGAGATTGAGCTTGGAGGCCTCATGAGGAGCCCGCTCATCTGAGATATCCTGCCACTCCCCTCCCATATGGCGTGTAAGTTCTTCAACTAGCCCCGCCACGCTACGGTTGCTGGTGAGGTCTGGCCCGAAGTTAAACGCAGAGTCGAGGGGGATCAGTCCATCTTTGTTCATACCAAGAGATGCTGCAAGCCATAGGTAACCACCCAGAGGCTCAAGAACATGCTGCCAAGGGCGTGTAGCTGTGCGATTCCGAATAGGGATACTCTCGCCAAAGCGTATGGCACGGACACAATCAGGCACAATGCGATCAATTGCCCAATCACCACCACCAATGACATTGCCAGCGCGAGCAGATGCAACCTTGACGAGACTACTATCATCAGAGAAATAAGAGCGTCGATAAGATGAAATCACCAGCTCGGCCGCACCTTTACTGGCGCTGTAGGGATCATGGCCACCCATGGCATCCTCTTCCCGGTAAGCATGGAGCCATTCGCGATTCTCGTAGCATTTATCGGTGGTCACACAGACTACAGCACATGGATGGTCGATCTGAGTCCGAGCGGCATCTAAAAGGTGGGCGGTTCCCATGACATTGGTCGCAAAGGTTTCAACTGGGATATCGTATGATAGGCGCACCAGTGGTTGGGCGGCAAGGTGTAGAATAACATCGGGGCATGCAGCGCAAATTGCATCATTGAGCGCCTGTCGGTCGGCGAGGTCGGCACGGGTGTCGGACGACAGTCGAGAAGCTAGCCCAAGCTGATCGAAAAGGCACTCGTGTGGCTGTGGGTCAAGAGCATAACCGTAAACCTCAGCACCCAAGTCTAGCAGCCACTCCGCGAGCCACGAGCCTTTGAAGCCGGTATGTCCGGTCAGGAATACCCGCTTATTTCTGAAATAATCGTTAAAGGACATGTTAGATAGATTACTGAGTAGTTTACAGTATTGCTAAGGTTACGACCACATCTTCCACGGCGCCTCACCGCTATTCCACAGATCTTCGAGCTCTACTTTATCACGCAACGTGTCCATGGGCCGCCAAAAGCCGGGATGCCTATAGGCTGCTAGCTCCCCGCCTGCCGCCAAAGATTCGAGTGGACCACGCTCCCAAATGGTCTTATCTCCATCTCGTATATAATCGAAAATCGATGGTTCTAAAACAAAATAACCTCCATTGATCCATGAGCCGTCACCTTCTGGCTTCTCCTGAAACTTGTGAATTAATCTTGAGTCCTCACTGTCGAAATTAAGCGCTCCATAACGACCCGGAGGCTGAACCGAAGTTAACGTCGCCTTTCTACCATGTCTATGATGATAATCAATCAGTGACTTTATGTCAATGTCCGCTACGCCGTCACCATAAGTGAGACAGAAAGTACCGTCGACGTATGGCTCAATCCGTTTGATCCGTCCGCCCGTCATCGATTCATCGCCCGTATCGACGATGGTGATTTTCCAAGGCTCCGACCGCTTATGGTGGACCTCCATGGTGTTACCTGCCATGTCAAAAGTTACATCTGACATATGCAGAAAGTAGTTGGCGAAGTATTCCTTGATCATATAGCCTTTGTAACCGGCGCAAATGACAAAATCATTAATCCCATGAGCTGAGTAAATTTTAAGAATATGCCATAGAATAGGGAAGCCCCCAATCTCTACCATTGGCTTTGGTCGGAGTGATGTTTCTTCGGAGAGTCGGGTGCCGAGGCCACCGGCAAGGATGATTGCTTTCATAGATTAATAAAGGTTGAGATTAAATCGTTTCAAGGGGCTTCTATCTGCCACTCTGCCATCTCGAATACTTCGGCCCCAGTCGTAAGGTGGTGGCCCATAATAAAAGTGATCGCGTTATCCAGACGGCAAAACTCTCGGATTTTTTTATCATCAAAGACATGCACTGATATCGTATGCTTACCTGGAGCTAAGTGCATAGCAGGAAGATTACAGGTTATCGTCAACTCTTGGTGATCATTTCCCCAAGAAAACGAGGTGCCGTCGTGATGCAGAATGTCAAGAACCGCTCTTTGATCCTGATTCCAAATAGCGAGTCGCATGCCAACAAACCGACACGGGCTTGTGATGCGGAGGTGGAACCGAAGTTTGAGGCTCTCTCCAAATGAAACTTGCGGAATCTCATCTGTTGCTGTCCCTATGACCTCGGCGGCCAGCACTTCAGCTTCTCCCGAACCTGCCACTTTCTTCTCGCCACTACTAAACTCTTCATGGTAACGGCCAACGATCTTTGGGACGGAGGCCGACTGCAATACGACGCGCCCTTTTTTCAATAGGATAGCCTGAGTACATATTCGGGTCACGAAAGGCATAGAATGCGAAACGAAGATTACAGCAGTTGATTCTAGCAGCTCTTGAATCCTATTCATGCACTTAACGCGAAAGCCGAGATCCCCTACCGCTAAAACCTCATCGATAATGAGAATATCGGGATCCATAGCAGAGGCCACAGCAAAGCCCAGACGTACCTGCATTCCCGAAGAATAGGTCTGGACAGGAGAATCGATAAATTCTGTTATTTCGGCAAATTCAATAATTCCATCAATTTTCTCATCAATATCCTTCTTACTGAATCCAAGAACCGAACCATTGATATAGATGTTTTCACGACCTGTGAGGATAGGATTAAAGCCAGCACCCAGAGCAATCAGTGCGCCTATGCGTCCGCGCATCACAATCCGACCCGTGTCAGGCTTGATCAAGCCATTGAGCATTTTAAGCAAGGTCGTCTTACCTGCTCCGTTATGGCCGATCAGACCCAGGCATTCGCCTCGTCTCAACTCAAACGAAACCCCTTTGTTGGCCCAGAATTCAGCATTACGAAGCTGTCGCTCATTAGATGCATTATCCTTACGCGAACCTCCAATGAGGTCTTTTGCAGAATCTTTAAGTCCATAGAGTAATGATTTTTTTAAATCACGGCAGAAGATTTTACCGACGTTTTCGGCTCTTATGAGCACTTCGGAGTCTGATTGCTGATTGCTAATGGCTGATTTCGAAGACATGGAAAGGAAGTTTAAGTTGGCCGCAGGGGGGGCATGAGTTGAAGTCCGAATAATGTCGCTCATTGGACTCCTACATTCCCATGCGCTCGATGATGCGGGGCACGGTGATGTGAAAAATGGTCCAGCCAATGAGAAGAAGAATAAATGCACAGCCTGATATGATAAGGGCAACAGGCAAGTATTGAAAAGAACCTCCCACCAAAGTTGACCGCCCTATTTCGATCAAATAGGTAACAGGATTAAATTTGTTCACCTCACCTAAAAAACCACTGGTTGCAACAGGGTAAACGACAGGCGTAGCGTACATGGCAAACTGGCCAAGCAACGCAATCGCTCTAGCAATATCTGTATAAAGCAGTCCAATGGGCGTAAGAAAACTACCAATAGCAACTCCGAGCAACACCATGGAAAGATATGCTAATGGGAAAAATACAATGGTCCATGAAGCCTCCACGCCAGCAAAGACAAAAATCGGAATCAAAAGCACGAGCCGGATCGCAGCAGTCAAGGTGGTTTGGCCAATTCCTGCGATCACTGGAGCAATACGAGGAAAGTTTAATTTCGTTAACATCCCCTTAGCTCCAGCAAGGCTGGTTATTGGTTTGGTTAAACTCTCAAGGAAAGCTTGCCAGAGCAAAGTGCCGATCATTAAAAAGGCAGGGTAAGGCATGCCGGTATCAGCAACCTTAACTACTCCAGAGCTATTCAGAAAGAACCAGACAAGAGTCGTGGCAATAGGCGGAAAAAAAAGCCACGCATATCCAAGTACACTCTGTCGCACCTGCGCCTTCATATCTCTCTTAAACAAAGCACCTGCAAGCTCTCTAGAGTCGCACAATTCTTGATACATCTCCTTGATCAAACGTCTAGGATCTACAAGTGCAGACTCAGGAGAATAAACGGTGACTGAGAGCTCTTCGCTTTTATGAGATGAAGACATGGGAAAATCTGTGATTTTTAGTTTAAGTGATCGGCGTTGCCGCAGTTCGAGTTCAAGTTAGCTGCAACGCGGTGATGAGCGATGAAGGATAGGTCGCTGTGGGGGCTTTCTACAAAGATTAATTATTTAACAAAAAAGAGCCAATCACAGCACCTTCGTTTCGAGTAAACTACTCAAATACGCCCCATAGCTATTCTTACTAAGTTCCTCTGCCCGTGCCTTAAGCTGCTCATCTGTGATCCAGTCGTTATTCCATGCAATTTCTTCCAGACAGGCAATCTTGTAGCTTTGATATCGCTCAATGGTTTCAACAAACTGGGATGCCTCAAGCAAGGATTCATGGGTTCCTGTATCCAGCCACGTGTGACCACGATCCAGTATTTCAACCTGAAGATCACCACGCTTCAGATAGGCTTGGTTCACTGAGGAAATTTCAAGCTCTCCTCTGTCTGAGGGTTTGACTGCTTTGGCAATCGAGATGACGTCATTGTCATAGAAATAAAGGCCTGTAACTGCGTAATTTGATTTTGGCTTTTCAGGCTTTTCCTCAATGGACATTGCTTTGCCAGAAACATCAAAGTCGATCACCCCAAACCTCTCCGGATCTTTGACCTTATAGCCAAATACGGTAGCTCCACTCAGCCTCTCAGCGACTTTCTTTAGAATGGGGGAAAAGCCTCTCCCATAGAAAATGTTATCTCCCAGCACCAAAGCAACACGGTTCTTACCTATAAACTCCTCCCCGATGATAAATGCCTGGGCAAGACCATCAGGACTTGGCTGTTCAGCATAACTAAACTCAACTCCAAATTTAGAGCCCTCACCGAGTAAACGTCGGAACATGGGCAAGTCCTCAGGGGTTGATATGATGAGAATCTCTCTAATCCCTGCCAACATAAGAACTGAGATCGGATGATAAATCATCGGTTTATCATAGATCGGCAAGAGCTGCTTGCTGATCGTTTCTGTGACAGGGTGGAGGCGCGTTCCTGCGCCACCTGCTAATACGATTCCTTTCATGGAAAAAATTGGAAATTTTTAGTTTAAGTTATCCGCTGCGCGGAAGTTTGAGTTGAGGCATATTGACTAGGCTTGCCAATTTTTCAGTGAATCGATAACAGCATCGTGCACCTCACGTATTTCTATGCCGGTAGAAAGTAATTTTGAGTTATCCATTACACAATTGGATCTTGGAGTTTTGGCAGCAATTTTCATGAACTCGTCTTCGTCAGTAAAAAATTTGAATTCATTGTCGGGCAGTAAATGCGTTTTGATTAAATCTGCTACCTCATGGGTAGTGACGAATCCGGTATTGGTGACGTTGTAGATCCCAAAAGGAACTTGCTTACTGTAAGTCTCGGTGCAGCAGCGGACGAATTCATCGATATGAGAAATAGAGTTTTCAGCTTCAAGCAGGGTATCATAATTGATGAGCTTACTCAGGTAGTTGCGCGGGCTGTCGATATGATTGAAGGGAATTCTTAGTCGCCAAATGTAACAGTTCTCAGCACCTTCGAGAACTTCCTCGCCCAGAGCCTTGGTCCCCGAGTAAAAGCTGCAATTATTGGTTCTGAAGGAAAAGTTTGGATCATCTTCTTCGGTAAAGCCCTCCCTATCTTCACGGCGACCCGTATAGATACAACCAGAGGAAACTTGGCCCCATGTGATCTTATGCGATTCACACACCTCACGGATCGTTCCGGGCAGAACAGCGTTACCATCAAGGCACTCAGCTTTGTGCAACTCGCAAGCATCCACATTGGGTTTGCCGGTATAACCTGCCGTGTTAATCAAAAAGTCTGGATTGGTCTCTTTGAGTAGCTGATTTAGTGCGTCCTTGTCGGTGTAGTCACATTGAGAACGTGCCACGGACAAGAATTCGATATCTGATTGCTGAAAATATTTCTGAAATGCGTTACCTACGTAACCGCTACCGCCTAGTAATATGATCATGGAAAAATTTCTTTGGAATTTTAGTTTAAGTTAGCCGCTTTGCGGCAGTTTAAGTTGAAGTTACTCTAGGAGCGCGAGTTATTCGTTATTCGTTTTGCTTGAACTTGAACTCTTAACTTGAACTCTTAGCTTGAACTGGACTGCTCCGTAGACCCAAGCCTCTCCATTTGGTAGCTACCGTCTAGAATGGCAGACCACCAGGTTTCGTTTTCGAGATACCATTGAACAGTTTTTTTGAAGCCAGACTTCGGGTCTTGTTTGGGCTCCCAGCCGAGATCGTTTTTAATTTTTGATGCATCGATCGCATATCGCAAATCGTGCCCGGGCCTATCGGTGACGAAAGTGATCAGATCCTGATAGGATTTAATCGCTTTGTCAGTTGAGAGTTCGAGTTGAGAGTTCGAGTTAACGGGAACTAGTTCGTCAAGGATGGTGCAGAGGAGCTTGATGAGATCGATGTTTGTCATCTCATTGTTACCACCCACGTTGTAGGTCTCCCCCACTTTACCTGTTTCAAGAACGGTGAGAAGAGCCTCGGCGTGATCCTCAACATAGAGCCAGTCACGGATGTTCTCCCCTGCCCCGTAGACGGGAATGGGCTCACCAGCGAGAGCTTTCAAGATGACTACAGGGATAAGTTTTTCAGGAAATTGATAAGGGCCGTAGTTGTTGGAGCAATTGGTGATCAATACAGGCAGACCAAAGGTGTCAGCCCAGGCACGCGCCAGGTGATCAGAGGATGCCTTACTGGCACTGTAAGGTGAATGTGGATCGTATGGTGTCGTTTCCTTAAATTGACCGGTTTCTCCCAGGCTTCCGTAGACTTCATCGGTGGAAACGTGCAAGAAGCGGAAATCCGTATTAGGTGATTCTGCGAGATAGTTCTTAGCAGCATCCAATAGCGTGTAGGTTCCTACCACATTGGTTTGGATAAACTCTCCAGGGCCATCAATCGAGCGATCGACATGAGATTCTGCCGCAAGGTGCATGACACCGTCTGGTTTGAACTCAGTAAACAAGGAACGCATCGCTGGCGCATCACAAATGTCAGCTTGGACGAAGCGATAGTTAGCATGATCCTCGATGGCTGAGAGCGATGAGAGATTACCCGCATAGGTAAGCTTGTCGACATTGAGCACGATATGCCCACGCTCGATAAGAAGATGGACGAGATTGGAGCCGATGAAGCCGGCGCCTCCTGTTACTAGTAATTTCATTGATGTAAACGGCTACGCCGTTGTTCGAGTATTTTAGTTCTAGTTCGAGTGCTAGGCAGGCTGATTCAATTTAGAACTAGTGAATTAGTTTCTGCCTGATTCTGTCTGGTAAGTATCAGAGAGATTTCCGCAAACCAAAGAGCATTTTGCTTATCTCACGGCATTCAGTTATGAATCCCTCCGCCTCTGCTTGGTCCAGCTCACCAACATCTGCAGCAATCATGATCTGAGTCATGAGTTCAGCACAGGACCCGCTTGAATAACTGAGGAAATTTGCAAACTCTTTGTCTCCTTTTCTTTCCGCCCCCTCAGCAACGTTCGACGGCACAGAAATAGAGCTGCGAATAATTTGATCTCTGAGTCCATAGTTTTTCGACGAGCTCATCGCCAATGTGACCTTGGAGGCCAGAGCTTTGGATCGCTGCCAAACTAGTAGATTTTCAAAAGAGCTCACTCTCAATAAATGTTTTTCTTGGCGGTTTTTTCTGACTAGAACTCGAACTACCAACTCGAACTATAAAACTAACTCCGCCCCTGTTTTGTTGCGTCTACAATTTGGCGGATGGTTTCTTCGAGTGAAACGGTGATGTCCCAGTTGGGGTAGTGCTCTCTCATTTTACTCAGGTCTGAGATGTAGCAGATGTGATCGCCGATGCGGTTGTCATCAACGTATTGGTAGACTTGCTCCTTACCAGAGAATTGCTCGGCGATTTTGAAGGCTTCCCAGATGGAGCAGGAGTTAGCACGACCACCACCGATATTGTAGACCTCGGCAACTCTGGGTGCTTTGAGGAACTCCTCGATGAAGCGAGCCACGTCATGGGAGTGGATGTTGTCACGAACTTGCTTGCCCTTGTAGCCAAAGACACTGTATTCCCTGCCCTCGAGGTTGCATTTAACCAAGTAGGAAAGAAATCCGTGCAACTCGACCCCAGAGTGGTTGGGCCCAGTCAGGCACCCGCCACGTAAGCAGCAGGTTGGCATGCCGAAGTAGCGGCCGTATTCCTGCACCATGACGTCCGCTGCCACCTTGGAAGCACCAAAGAGCGAGTGCTTAGACTGATCGATGGAAAATTCCTCCGTGATACCGTTCTCGTAGGCTGTATCATCATAATCCCAGCGGGTTTCGAGTTCCTTGAGGGCAATCGTGTTAGGGCGGTCGCCATACACCTTATTGGTCGACATGTGCACAAAGGGCACTTCCACATTTACCTGCCGATTTGCTTCGAGAAGGTTAAGGGTGCCCACGGCATTAGTATCAAAATCATCAAAAGGAATCGCGGCCGCACGGTCATGGGATGGCTGAGCTGCGGTGTGCACGATAGCATTAGGCTTCACTTCGCTGATGAGTGCCAAAACACCATCACGGTCGCGGATATCTAGCTCGTGATGAACAAAACCTGGCAGGTCTCGCTCGAGTCGTTCCTGGTTCCAGCGGGTATCGCCTTGTGGCCCAAAAAAAGTGGCACGCTGATTATTGTCCACGCCATGAATTTC
>Ga0206131_10000531_pt1 | contig 52432 bp, 38 predicted proteins | sample Helgoland_Spring_FD_148636 | JGI IMG/M metagenome (GOLD analysis project Ga0206131, IMG submission 148636) | Pelagic subsurface seawater microbial communities from Kabeltonne, Helgoland, North Sea - Helgoland_Spring_Bloom_20160517_1 | ecosystem: Environmental > Aquatic > Marine > Epipelagic ... | reverse complement strand
CGAATCATAAAATAATTTAATACACTTGCGCCGTTACCAGCACCAGATATAGTTGCTGATGCTGGAGCATCAACAGCATTTAAATCATCATATGAAGGGTTGAGCCAAAGATCAATTTGGTCGTTTGTGACGTCATACCTTAAAACAACTAAAATCGTTTCTGCGATATTAAACGTTGTTGTTGTTACAGGAGGTGAGGACGAAGATGTTCCAAACCCAATATCAAATGTTCCTGAAGCTGCATCTGGATTTGGACGCACCCATAGACGCACATCGTATGATGTTCCGCCTCCAAGTACTACAAAATAACCACCGTCAGTAAGATCTGTGATTGCTGATTGATCCGTTACTTGGAACAAGAATGAGGCGTATACATCACCAGATGTTACACTTTGAAAATATAGAGTAGGATCCATACCAGCGCCTTCAAACGAAACGTGATTTCCAGTTGAAGCGTCCATTCCTGTATAACTCAGGTTACCTGAGGCAACTAAAATTTCATCACCCGAAAATTGATTTGTCCAAAGTGTTTGATCGCCTAAGTTGGCACCGTCTGTGTAATCAAATCCTTCATAAATTGGAAGAGCGGGATCTGGTTCAGCTACCGAAAAAGTAACAGTTTGAGACACTGCAGGTGATAAAGCTGTGTGTGCGTTGTCTACTAAGAACACGACTAATGTGTAAGATTCTCCGTCAGCAACTGTTAGGTCGAATCCATTAGTATCATAGATCATCACTTCACTACCACCATTCACGGTATAATGAATATGACCATCACCTGTACCATTTGCTACGTTGAAATATTCAACACCTAATGAGACCGAAACCGTTGTTGTTCCAGAGTCAAATACTTGTCCGTCCGACGGTGCTGTTAGTGTTAAAATGGGGTCTGGATTTGTAACACAACCTTCGTGCATTCCAAGGTTATCCCATCCTGAATCAGAAGCGCCAACAATCCATTCAGAATCTTCAGCAGTTGTGCCAAAAGATGCTAATGGTACTGGGTTTGCTGCGCAAATGTCTGGCTTTCTTGTTAAAGTGTGGTTTGCTGTACCGTCAGTCACTCCTGCCACATCCCATCCTGCACCCGGATCCGTTGTAGTCAGATCACCAAGGATATCGATAATGGTATAAGTCGTAGCGGTCGCTCCAGCCATGGTCAAGGCAAAGGCGTCATCACCATTACTTAAAAAAGTAAAAAATTGGTCAGAAGCTGCTTGAATGGTCGCATCGGCACTTCCGTGACCGACAACGAAAACTTCACCGGGATTCAGTTGAGATCCCGCAGGGAATAATACTGTATCGGGGTAATCAAAAGCATCAGCCTCGTCACAACCATTGCTACAATTGGACAGTGAGTATTTGACCATATCAACAGCAACGTCCGATCCGTTATAAATTTCTAAAAATTTATTATTTGAAGATCCTTCACCATATTGACTAAAAAACAAGTCTCCAGTCGAGGAAACAGTTGCTGGAGTTGAGGTAGAATTCCAAACCCACGATGTGTTGTCACCAACTCCTGCAGCAATTGGCATCATGGAAGACTCGTTAGTGATAACTACATGGCGTGTTCCATCACTTGTTAAATTGAAAAAACGGTTTACAAATCCATCATTAGCTACAGTTCCAAAGTCATTTTCTGCAAAACCTTCTTGAACAGTCCAGTTGTCCATGGTAAACTTGTATTCATATGAACCCTCTGAAAGAAGAATACTCAGTGAATAAACACCGTCGCCAGCAAATTGATCGCCATTGGTACCATCGTCAAGCAGTTGGCAGCAATCGCCACTCCACCCATTCAACGTTCCGCTGAGATACACATTGCCCACTGTACCCGAGTATCCAGACATATCGACGCGCATTAAAACAGGAATGTCAGTTACCAAAGTTTCACCCACTGGAATGTATCCATTAAAGGCTACTGTGGGGAGAACTTGAGACTCGGATGTATTATGTACGAAGCGATTGGTAAATCCGCCATTCTTAATGACATTAGGATTTCCAACTCCAGCAACAAGCTCTTCTTGATTAGTCCAAGCGTCTGTTTGAAATTTGTAATCGACAAAACCAGTTGGTATTGTAACGGCGGTTGTGTAAATCATATCGCCAGCTGTTTGGTCCGGCGCTACACCGTCATCAAGAAGAATATTACTACTCTCATTCCAACCATTAAAAGTACCACTCACATATACGTTTGAAAATGTTTGTCCTGTCATGTCCACAGACATGACCAGTTCACCTGTAATGACTTCTGCTTCAACAACCACACTACCAAGGCTAGCTTCGTTAGCAGGATTTGCATTTAGTCCAATTACAGTAAAACCGTATTGAATTATTAAACCTGTAGGGAGTTCAGCAGCTGTTGCTGAGACTGAAAAACTACCCGAAGTTGGAAGGTCTATGGTCTTGGAGCCATTAAGAGCATCGGCATAGCCATTGTTTGGATCTAAGGCCTTAATAAAAACTTTAACAGCATAATTTCCATCTAAAGTAAAGCTCTGAATCGTTCCAGAGAAACTTAAGTCATTATTGTTAAAAGAAGCCCCTGGCTCAACAAAAGTATTGGCCTCCATGATTTTGGCGCCCATACCTGTTGTTTGATCTACCCAATAAGCGTCTGTCGGATTTTGCGCGTATAAATTGAAATTGGGCTGTAGGGTTATAGTGCCATTACCAGTGTCTACAACTGATTTAAGGTCAGGTACTCCCCAAGAGTCTCCTCCCGCAAAGGTCGTACCGTCTAGTTCAAACCAATTCATGTAGCCAACCCAGTTATCTGCGGCTGAAACGGTAATGTTGTTTTGAGTTGATCCGATATAAGAAATAAGCGATATCGAAATAGTTAAAATTAATGTGTAAAATTGCTTCATAATGTTATTTTAGTAAACACAAATCTATGAAAAATATTAAAACATAGTATTTTTATTAAAAATTATCAAATTTATTAACTAAGTGATATTTCTTTCTTTAATTTAAGCCATAATAATTTTCTTAAATTTGTCCTTACTTAATAAAAAGTGCTAATGGTAGATCCACGAGATATTAGAATTTTATTAGTTGATGATGATCCTGATATTTTAGAAATTATTGCTTACAACTTAAAAGCAGTGGGATATCAAATCAGTACTGCTGAAAATGGTTCAAAAGCGTTAAAAAAAGCAATCAAAGAAATACCAAACTTAATTATTCTGGATGTGATGATGCCAGAAATAGACGGCATTCAAGCTTGTGAGCGACTGAGAGCTGTTCCAGAGCTGAAAAACACCCTTATCACTTTTCTTACAGCACGTAGTGAAGACTTCTCTCAAATGGCAGGCTTTGAGGCTGGCGCTGATGATTACATCTCCAAGCCGATTAAGCCAAAAGTTTTGGTTAGCAAAGTTGGGTCGTTACTTCGACGTTTGGAAAAAGATGTCAATAACTTAAAAATCGTTGTTGGCGATTTAATTTTGGATTCAAACACGTATAAAGTCATTCAGAATGGAGAGGCACGTTCATTGCCGCGAAAAGAATTTGAGCTGTTGTCTTTGCTCATGTCTAAACCTGGCAAAGTTTTTAAGCGTGACGAAATACTGCATAAAGTATGGGGTACCGATGTCATTGTAGGTGCAAGAACTATTGATGTTCACATTAGAAAACTGAGAGAAAAAATTGGTAATGAATGTGTTGAAACCATTAAGGGTGTAGGCTACAGATTTTCTGAATAGCAGTATAATTCCCTATATGAAAAAGTCATATAAATTTGCTTTAATTACGGCTATCCTTTGCAGTTTTACACAAACGCTATTGGTGTTTATAATTATGCTGATCTATGGAGAGATCTATGCTCATGTGATTTTAGGAACCGCATTTACGTCCTTTCTATTGGTTTTTTCAATTGTTCAATACCGTTTAGAACATTTAATATACCGTCGAATTAGTAAAATTTATGACGATTTGACATTGCTCGAATCCACGTCTTTTGTAAAAAATCAAATTACAACGGATATGGCTACATTGACTGAAGAGATCGACAAATATGCGAAAAACAAAAAACTTGAAATAGAAACGTTAAAAGTACGAGAGACCTATAGAAAAGAATTTATTGGCAACGTTTCTCATGAACTCAAAACGCCTTTGTTTACTGTTCAGGGTTACATTTCTACCTTAATTGACGGTGCTATGAATGACCCCGAATTGTTGATGAAGTACTTGAAACGGGCAGATAAAGGCGTAGAGCGTTTGACTTATATTGTCAAGGATTTGGATATGATCACCCAATTAGAAGCCGGCTCTATGACACTTGAGGTAGAGGTGTTTAACATTATTGAAGTTATTCAAAATATTTTTGAGTTATACGAAATGAAGGCAAAGCGAAAAAATATTAGCCTCATTTTTGAAAAATCTCACAAGTTGCCGGTATTTGTGCAAGGCGATAAAGACCGCTTACAGCAAGTAATTTCCAATCTTATAATTAACTCGATTAAATATGGCAGTCTGAATGGTACAACTGAAGTTGGTGTGGAAAACTTAACTAATAATAAAATTCTCATACGCATCACCGATAACGGTGAAGGCATCGATAAAATCCACTTATCGAGAATTTTTGAACGATTCTACAGAGTTGATAAAAGCGGTTCGCGAAAGGAAGGTGGTTCTGGTCTTGGCTTGGCTATTGTCAAGCATATCTTAGAGGCACACAACGAAAAATTATATGTTGAAAGTGTTCTGAATATTGGTAGTGTATTCTCATTTACTCTGTCAAAAGCCCTAACTGACACTCAATAGTTTTTAACTCAAAAGATTATCTTTACCAAAAGTATTTAACTTGGGTAGCAAAAACAAACTTCGACGATTTAAGGAAAATGATACGTTTAGTAATGTCATCCAACCCACTCGGGAGACGTTGTTAAATAACGATTTTAAATTTAAAGGCCGTTGGCGCGAAATGTATTTTAAAAATGAACATCCAATCGTTCTTGAATTGGGTTGTGGAAAAGGCGAATATACGTTGGCCCTAGCAGAACGGAGCCCAAAAATTAATTTTATTGGTATAGACATTAAAGGTGCCCGATTTTGGAGAGGTGCAAAAACTGCTCTTGAAACAGGTTTGAGCAATGTAGCTTTTCTCAGGATGCAAATCGAATTGATTGCTTCAGCGTTTAAAAAGCATGAGGTCGATCAAATTTGGATTACTTTTCCTGATCCTCAAATTAAATACAAGCGCACAAAGCATAGACTTACAAACCAAAGTTTTTTGGATTTGTATAAAGACATTTTAAAGCCAGAAGGCTTAGTTCACCTCAAAACCGACAGTGAATTTATGCATGGTTATACCCTTGGGTTACTTCAGGGATTGGGACTGGAAATTATGTATAGCAACCATGACATATATAAATCTCCTGAATCACCAGAACTGGTTCGTGCGGTGCAAACATTTTACGAGTCACAGTATCTAGAAAAAGGCAAGCCCATCACTTACCTTAAATTTAAACTGGATCGATAATGGAGGTCACTTTTTTGTTTGTCCTAGGTTTTGTTGTTGCGGGTATTGGAGTAATTCCTCCAGGCTTATTGAACATGTCAGCTGCGAAAATAAGTGTTACAGAAGGACACCATCGTTCAGTCATTTTTTCAACTGGTGTTTGTGTTGTAGTATTGTTTCAAACTTTGTCGGCGGTTTTATTCTCGCGATACTTGTCGGAACATTCCGAATTGATTTCGGTGCTTAAATTGGTAGCTGGGGTTATTTTTGCCTTGCTTAGCATCTATTATTTTTTTATCATAAAGCCTCAACAAGCGGAAGTGGAATCAGTATTACTTCAAAGTAAATCGAGTTATTTTTTTAACGGCATGCTCATGTCCAGTATTAACCTATTGCCTATTCCTTATCAAGCTTACATGGTGCTTACATTTTCTTCTTTGGATTGGTTTCATTTTCAACCCTATGAAAACGGGCTATACATTGCTGGAGCTACAATGGGTACTTTTACAATATTATATATTTATATTTTCTTTTTTGACGCGTTAAAGCATTTGAGAATATTTTCAGCTAGGAATATGAATTATATCATTGGATTTGTGTCTGGTGCGATTGCTCTTTTTACTTTTTACAGTAGTTTTATGTCATGAAAACTTATGTCCCAAAAGATTTTTACCATCGTATTTATGAAGTTGTGATTCAAATTCCTGAAGGTCGTGTCACCAGTTATGGCGCCATCGCCAAATATCTCGGAGCCAAAGGAAGTGCTCGAACGGTAGGCTATGCTTTAACCATTTCGAAGAAAGAAAATATTCCTGCCCATCGCGTTGTTAATAGGAACGGTATGCTGTCGGGTAAACATCACTTTGGTAGTCCAGATATAATGCAACGCCTTCTAGAATCTGAAGGTATTACAGTTAAAAATGATCAGGTTATGAACTTTAAGAATCTATTTTGGGATCCATCCCATTTCCTTGACTTAAGTCATTAATTATTTCTAACATTACCAGTATATTTGCACTTTAGAACAATTCCAAATAAAGTTCAATGATTTTTGATAAACAGACCGTATTAAATGCTTTAAGGACCATCACTACACCTGGTGATGCAGAAAATATGGTTGATAGTGGTGCACTAAAAAATGTCGTAATCTTTGGGGATGAAGTTATCGTCGATGTCACTATTTCGAATCCCACTTTACAGGCTAAAAAACGAACAGAAGTTGATATTATGAAAACCATTCATGATCTCGTTTTTGAGAAGGCTAAAGTGCAGGTTCGTGTTTCTGTAGATAAGCCTGCTGCGGCTTCAAATGCCCCAACAATTAAAGGTCAGCCCATTGAAGGTATTCAAAATATTATTGCTGTGGCATCAGGAAAAGGTGGTGTTGGTAAGAGTACAGTAACATCTAATTTGGCAGTTACTTTGTCAAAAATGGGGTTTAAGGTAGGTGTTTTGGATGCTGATATTTATGGTCCTTCTATCCCAATGATGTTTGACGTTTTTGACGAGCGCCCTCTTTCTGTAGAAGTCAACGGAAAAGCTAAAATGAAACCGGTCGAAAATTATGGTTTAAAAATTTTGTCAATTGGCTTTTTCACTAAGCCAAACCAAGCTGTAATTTGGCGCGGACCTATGGCCTCAAAAGCCCTCAATCAAATGATTTTTGATGCAGACTGGGGTGAATTAGACTTCTTACTTGTTGATTTGCCACCAGGTACTGGGGACATTCATTTGAGCATCATGCAAGCTATGCCACTAACTGGTGCCATTGTTGTAAGTACGCCCCAATCGGTTGCTTTGGCTGACGCGAGAAAGGGGGTGGCGATGTTCAAACAAGATAGCATTCAAGTCCCGGTTTTAGGAATTATTCAAAATATGGCATATTTCACACCTAAAGAATTGCCAGAGAATAAATATTATATTTTTGGTCAGGGTGGCGCAGAGCGTCTTTCCGAAGACTTAGAAGTTCCTTTTTTAGGTGAAATTCCAATTGTTCAAACCATTCGAGAAGCTGGTGACGTTGGTCGTCCAGCAGCACTTCAGGATGAAGGGCCACTACCAGAAATATTTGAAAATATTACTCAAAACATTGTTTCCGAAATGGTAAAGCGGCATAATAGTCTGCCACCTACAGAAGCAATTAAAATAACCACGATGGCAGGATGTTCTGCGCCAAAATAATGGATTATGACAGAAAAAACACTTAAAGCAAATATTGAAAAAGCTTTAGAGGAAATTCGTCCTTTTTTGCAGAATGACGGCGGTGATATTTCTCTTGTTAGTATCGATGATTCGAAGACCGTGAAGGTTCGACTTGAAGGAGCTTGCACCAATTGCAGCGTGAATCAAATGACATTGAAGTCAGGCGTTGAAATGACAATTAAAAAATACGCCCCTCAAATTGAAACCGTAGTAAATGTATAAATTTCATCATGATACAGTCTGATATTCTGATTATTGGTGCGGGACCTACAGGTTTATTTACAGTTTTTGAAGCTGGGCTGCTCAAGTTGCGTTGTCATTTAATTGATGCTTTAGTGCAGCCGGGAGGACAGTGTGCCGAAATCTATCCAAAAAAACCCATTTATGACATTCCAGGATTTCCTGAAATACTAGCCGGAGATTTGGTAAACAATTTGATGGAACAATGTAAGCAGTTTGAACCAGGATTTACACTTGGCGAAAGAGCCGAAACTATTGAAAAACAACAAGACGGTTCTTTTGTTGTAACAACGGATAAAGGAACAAAGCACCAAGCTAAAGTTGTTGCTATTGCTGGTGGGTTAGGTAGTTTTGAGCCAAGAAAGCCATTAATTGATAATATTGAATTTTATGAAAACAAAGGAGTCGCCTTTGCCATTAAAGATCCAGAAATGTATCGTAATAAATCCGTTGTTTTAGCGGGTGGTGGAGATTCTGCTTTGGACTGGGCCGTTTACTTGTCAAATGTGGCCTCTAAAGTCACTTTAATTCATCGTAGGAATGAATTTAGAGGCGCTTTGGATTCTGTTGAAAAAGTACAAAATCTCAAACAACAGGGTCTAATTGACCTCATTACTCCGGCTGAAGTTACGGGACTTGAAGGTTCTAGTCATTTAGAAGCTATTACAATTCAAAAGGAAGATGAGACACCAATAAGACTTCAAACTGATGCTTTGATTCCGCTTTTTGGACTAACTCCAAAACTTGGACCAATAGCCAACTGGGGTTTAGATATTGAAAAAAACGCTATTAAGGTTGATAACACTCTAGACTATCAAACAAATATCCCAGGTGTTTTTGCTATTGGTGATGTCAATACCTATCCAGGTAAATTGAAATTGATATTATGCGGTTTTCATGAAGCTACACTTATGTGCCAGTCTGCCTACAAAATTATTCATCCAAATAGAAAATCTATTTTTAAATACACTACGGTAAGTGGTGTAGATGGCTTTGACGGAACTCGCAAAGAAGCTCCCAAATCTATTATTAAATCAATCGATTAATGCTAGACATTACCCTCCATATCACTGATCGTGATGGCATGACACATGAGGTTCAAGCACCAACAGATATGGTTATGAATGTCATGGAAGTTGTGAAAGGTTTTGAATTGGCACCTGAAGGAACGATAGGAATTTGTGGTGGTATGGCGATGTGTGCTTCCTGTCAGTGTTATATTGAATCCGATCATATTTTACCCCAACAGAGTGATGACGAATTGGCAATGTTGTCTGAGGCATTTTTTGTTAAATCTAACAGTCGTTTAGGATGTCAAATTCAAATCACTGAAGAACTCGATGGTCTGCGTTTAACCCTAGCACCTGAGGAATAATTAATATCCTAATTTAGATTGAGCGACTGGAAGTATTCGTTCTACAAAAAGAGCATAGGCCTGATTAGAAGGGTGTAGGTCATCAGTGGCAACAAGATTAGGGTCGTTTAATCCTTCTTGTGTAATGTCGGTAATGTTTACGAAATCGATGCCATTTTCTGCACAATAGTTTTCAGCGAAGGCGTTATAGGCGATCAAATCGGTAGTGATTTGACTTGGGTTAGCCATCGCTTGACCAAAAGGCGTGAAGGCATAGTCAGGTATTGAAACTACAATAACTTTTGTTTTGTTTCCTGAAGCCTTTGCGATAGCAGTATTCAATAAGGCAACAAACTCATTTTCATAGAGTGAAAAAGGTTTTTGTTGGTACTGATTGTTGACACCGATAAGCAAAGTGACCAAATCATTATCGCTACTTGGCGATGCATCATTGATGGCATTGATGAGGTTGGTTGTTGTCCAGCCAGTCTGAGCGATAATACTTAAATCGATCTCACTATTTTCAATATTATTTTCTAATGCGGATTTTAACTGGGCTGGCCAACGACAGGTATCGCAGACGCTTTCGCCAATAGTATAACTATCGCCAAGGGCTAGGAAATTAAAATGAGGCATATTAACAGTTTGATTAGACACGGATGTTAAATTTTCTTTCTTTGACTCACAGTTGAGTAAAATAAAGCATAGTGCGAAGCTAAGAAGTTTATGCCAAAGTTTAGAGATCATGCGTTTTGAACTTTTTTAGTTGATTCATAATACGGTCCAACAATTCAATACGAACCTGAAGCATTTGGATTGTCACTTTTTTCCACATCAGTCTATTTATCGTCCTTTTTTTCTTCGGTTAGGATAATTTCATTGATCAGAGCCTTTATTTGAGCCGCAATAACTCTCATAATACTGTTTGTCGAACCTCCATTATTTATTTGAAACCGTTTAGCCCTGTGATATCCATACCTGTAATCAGAAGGTGAATATCATGAGTGCCTTCGTAAGTGATTACACTTTCTAAATTCATCATATGTCTCATGATGGGATAATCCCCCGTGATTCCCATGCCGCCTAACATTTGACGTGCTTCACGAGCGATATTAATAGCCATTTCTACGTTATTTCTTTTTGCCATAGAAATTTGGGCTGATGTTGCACGTCCTTCATTTTTAAGAACACCTAAGCGCCAAGCCATCAATTGGGCTTTGGTAATTTCAGTTATCATCTCAGCTAATTTTTTTTGTTGAAGCTGAAATTGACCAATAGGTTTTCCAAACTGAATACGCTCTTTACTGTAACGGAGGGCAGTATCGTAGCAATCCATAGCGGCACCAATTGCACCCCATGCTATGCCATATCTCGCAGAATCTAAACAACCAAGAGGTCCGCCAAGACCTGATTTGTTTGGCAATAAATTATGTTTAGGCACTTTGACATTGTCAAAAATTAGCTCACCAGTGGCGCTAGCTCGAAGCGACCATTTGTTGTGCGTTTCTGGTGTGCTAAATCCTTCCATACCACGCTCAACAATTAACCCATGAATTCTACCTTCGTCGTTTTTAGCCCATACAATGGCAATGTCGGCGAATGGAGCATTTGAAATCCACATCTTTGCGCCATTCAAAAGAAAATGGTCACCCATATCTTTATAATTTGTTGTCATACCACCTGGGTTGGAGCCGTGATCGGGTTCTGTCAGACCAAAACATCCCATGAGTTCACCTGAAGCTAATTTTGGTAAATATTTTTGCCGTTGATCCTCATTGCCATAGGCGTATATTGGATACATTACCAATGATGATTGAACTGAAGCGGTGCTTCTTACACCCGAGTCGCCACGTTCAATTTCTTGCATAATCAAACCATAAGAAATTTGGTCTAATCCTGCGCCGCCGTAGGTCTCTGGAATATAGGGGCCAAAAGCTCCTATTTCAGCCAGCCCATGAACGATGCTTTGAGGAAATGTAGCTTTTTGAGCGGCATCTTCAATGATGGGTGAAACTTCGCGTTTTACCCATTCGCGAGCAGCAGCTCTGACAAGTTTGTGTTCTTCGGTTAAAAGATCATCTAAACCGAAATAATCTGGTGATTCAAAAAGGTCTGGCTTCATAGTTGAATTTTATATCAACAAAGTTAAGTATTGTGTTAAATAATTAGTTCATTCTGGAAGATAAAGTTCAATTAATCCTTCGGGGGCGTTGACAAAAATTAGCTTATTTTCCCGATCTACTTTAGTGATAAAATCATCGTTAATAGGTATGAGTATCTCATTACTGTGATGATCTATTTGAAAAATGGCTTGAGATGTTTGGTCGTTGACTGCCGTGATTTCACCGACTGGCCCAAATTGTTCATCAATTACCATGAAGCCAATGACTTCATGGAAATAAAACTTATTACCCTCAAGTTTTGGTAAGACGCCAATAGGAAGATAGAGATCGCAATGCATGAGATTGTCGGCATCAACTTCATTGTCCACATCCTCAAATTTGATGCGCAAAAGAGCCGATTTATGCAGTTGAGCTGAAGTGACAAAATAAGGCATCAGACGGTTATCATTTTCAATCAAAACTGCTTCCAGTTGCTCTATGATGTCCGGCTGATCAGTATCCATTTTAACAAGCAACTCACCCTTAAAACTAAATTTCCGAACTATGGTGCCAAAATAAAAGCAATTTTTTTTGTCCATGATATTCAACATAAAAAACCCGCTACGTCAGTAGCGGGTTCAAATATACGATCTAAAAGGAAAAGATTATTCTTCTTCTTTGCTTTCAGTTTCTTCTGACGGAATTTCTGATTCTTTCGCGACATCTTCCATCACTGGAGTACTAATCTCTTCAGCTGGTGTTTCAGTTGCTTCAATAACAACCTCAACATCTGGAGCAACTTCTTCTACGGCTTCGGTTGACTCGGCAGCAGCTTCTCCTGCAATGACAGCAGCAGCGGCATCGGCTTGAGCTTTTAAACGTGCTTCGTTTGAAGCTTTTTCGGCTGCTAAAATTTCAGCAGCTTCAGCGGCTCTTTTAGCGGCTAAACCTGATGTTTTATCCGCAATTGCTTGAGCCTTACCACTCAGCCATCTTTGAAATTTTGCTTCAGCTTCCTCTTCGGTAAAGGCGCCTTTTTTAACGCCACCTCTAAGATGTTTTTTCATCAATGCACCTTTGTAAGACAACAGTTGTTTTGCTGTATCGCTCGGTTGTGCGCCATTTTCTAACCACTTCACAGCTCCGTCAACATCGAGATCGATAGTCGCAGGATTGGTATTAGGGTTGTAAGTTCCAAGTTTTTCGAGATACTTTCCGTCTCTCTTCGAACGGGCATCAGCGGCAACTATCCAATAGAAAGGTTTGCCTTTTTTTCCATGACGCTGTAATCTAATCTTTACTGACATATTATTAATTTATGAGGTCACGACCTCGGTTATTAATGGAGCGCAAATATAGTATTATTTTATCGAGACTGTTAAAATATTTCCTTTTTTTGATTACTTTAGAACTCTGTTAGAAAGACCTTATGAAACGCATCCTATTTTCGCTTACAATTTTGCTATTAGTCTCTGGTTGCACTGACGATTTATTATTTAGTACCCCATCTCTTCAGGGTAAGTTGAATAATAATTTCGTTTGGCGTGCGTCAGCTTTTTCCGCCACTGTAGTATCGGACACCATTAATATCAAAGGTTATAATGGTAACAATTCCTTGCAAATAATGATTCCTGCAACTAGTATTGGCAATTATGGCCTTAGCAGCAGCTCTTTTGCTAGCGTCAGTTTTATGCAGGATGGTTTGACTTACTCCACCTTAAATAACGGATCATCCGGTTTAGGACAATTAAGCGATGGTTTAATTGAATTAATTGAATATAATGCTGAAGAAAGATACGTTTCTGGAGAATTTTGGTTCACGGCGTATTCTTCAAATGGGGATTATTCCGCGAATTTCACGATCGGTAGAATTTTCAAAGTGCCTATTGCAACGCCAATACCATAGTATTGAAAGATATGTTTATAAGTGCTCGAGTTGTTTGGTGACTTGATTAATGATTTATATTAATTTTAGCTACTTAACGATAAAATCCGATTTTGTATTTAATCTTTGACACGGAAACAACTGGTTTACCGAAAAAATGGGGAGCTCCCGTTTCGGATTTAGACAATTGGCCTCGATGTGTGCAAATTGCTTGGCAATTGCACGATGGCTTAGGAACATGCATCGAACATCAAGATTTTTTGATTAAACCAAAAGACTTTAATATTCCCTACGACGCTGAAAAAATACACGGTATTTCAACAGATTTAGCAAGGCAAAAGGGGGTGTCGATCGATACAGTTTTAGATGCTTTTAATGATGCTTTGTCCAGAGCCACCTTTGTAGTTGGACAAAATGTTGGTTTCGATTTGAACATTTTGGGTTCGGAATTTAAGGGCTACTGGTAAGAATCCTTTTGAAGGAAAACCAATTCTTGACACGTGTACAGAAGCCACTGCCTCAATGTGCCAAATTCCGGGAGGTCGGGGCGGTAAGTTCAAGTTGCCAACGCTCACTGAACTTCACCATCATTTGTTCGGTGTGCCGTTTTCAGAAGCTCATAATGCCACCGCTGATGTTGAGGCTACGGCGCGTTGTTTTTTTGAGTTGATTAGAAAAAATCATTTTTCAGCAGAGGATTTAAAGGCGGACAGTCATTATTTAATGACATTCAAATCGGTCAATACTGGGGTTATATCGGCAATCGGTTTAAAGCATGTCAATCTTAAGAAAGCATCGGCTAAATTATCGCAAGTTGAAAATCAGCAACCTGTTTCAGAGTTGTCAGATAAACTCCCAGATGAACTGATCAAAGCTCCTTTTGCCCACCTGCACAACCACTCGCAATATTCCATTCTGCAATCAACCACCAGTATTAATGATTTGGTTAAGGCGGCAGCTTCATACAAAATGCCAGCCGTTGCACTAACGGACCATGCAAATATGATGGGTGCTTTTCACTTTAAAAAAGCCATTCAGAACCATAATTTAAATTCCGAACATCAACTTAAAGGTATTATAGGTTGCGAATTTCAGGTTTGTGAGAACCATCTAGACAAATCGTTTAAGGATAATGGGTATCAAATTGTGATGCTCGCTAAAAACAAAATAGGCTATAAAAACCTATCAAAAATGTCATCTATCAGTTATACTGATGGGTTTTATTATGTCCCGCGGATTGATAGACGTATTGTTGAAAAATATAAGGAAGGCATCATTGTGCTTACTGGCAATTTATATGGTGAAGTGCCTTCGAAACTATTGAATGTTGGAGAACATCAGGCTGAGGAAGCATTGCTATGGTGGAAAGAACAATTCTGTGACGATTTGTATATAGAGCTCATGCGTCATGGCCAGGAAGATGAGACCAGGGTCAATACAACCCTAATATCATTTTCACAAAAGCATGACCTTAAGTTGGTGGCGACCAATAACACCTATTATACGAGTAAAGACAACGCCAATGCCCATGATATTTTGCTTTGTGTTAAAGATGGTGAAAAGCAGCAAACCCCCATTGGTCGTGGCAGAGGATTTCGGTATGGATTAGAGAATCAAGAGTATTATTTCAAGTCTTCCGAGTCAATGAAACAATTGTTTGCTGATATACCTGAGGCCATTATCAATTTAGAAGGACTTCTCGATAAGATAGAAAGTTACGAATTGGCTCGTCAGGTATTACTTCCAAAATTTGACATTCCTGCTGATTTTGAGTGCGATGATCCCTCGGATCAGGAAAATGCCTATTTGAGACATTTAACTTTTATTGGGGCACAAAAAAGGTACGGGGATCTTATTCCAGAAATTGAAGAACGATTAAATTTTGAACTTGCTACCATTTCGAAAACCGGTTATCCAGGATATTTTTTGATTGTTGCCGATTTTATTCGCGCTGCGAGAGAAATGGATGTTTCGGTAGGCCCAGGTCGCGGTTCTGCAGCTGGTTCTGCTGTTGCATATTGTTTGCAAATCACTAACATTGATCCTATCAAGTATGACTTACTTTTTGAACGTTTCCTAAATCCTGATCGAATCAGTATGCCCGATATTGATATTGATTTTGACGATGAAGGTCGTTCAAAAGTTATTGAGTATGTCATTCAAAAATATGGAAGTAACCAGGTAGCTCAAATTATCACTTACGGCACTATGGCTGCCAAATCTGCGATTAGAGATACGGCGAGGGTGTTAGATTTGCCGCTTAATGAAGCAGATCGTATCGCCAAATTGGTGCCAGATATGTGGAAACTCGACAAGCTATTTGGAACCGACGAGAAGGATTTGAATAAAAAAATGCGCAAAGAAGATCTTGAGCGTGCCAATCAATTGCTCAATATCGCTGATGGTGAGGATTTAGAATCGGAAACCATTAATCAAGCAAGGATTTTGGAAGGTTCCTTAAGAAACACAGGAACTCATGCTTGTGGCGTTATTATTACTCCTGGAGATATCAGTGATTTTGTGCCAATTGCTACTGCGAAGGATTCTGATATGTTTGTGACTCAGTTTGATAATGCAGTTGTTGAAGAGGCGGGATTGTTAAAAATGGATTTTCTAGGACTTCGAACATTGACCATAATTAAGGACGCCGTAAAAATTGTAAAAGCCAAATACAAAATAGCGCTTAATCCAGACGAATTTCCGTTAGATGATATCAAAACCTTTGAATTGTTTCAGCGTGGTGAAACAGTTGGGATATTTCAATACGAATCGGTCGGGATGCAGAAGTATCTTAAGGAACTCAAGCCAACAAAATTTGACGATTTGATTGCAATGAATGCCTTATATCGACCTGGTCCAATTGAATATATTCCTAAATTTATTAAAAGAAAACATGGAGAGGAGGAAATCGAATATGATTTACCAGAGATGGCTTCTTATTTAGAAGAAACTTATGGTATTACTGTTTATCAAGAACAGGTGATGCTGCTATCTCAAAAACTGGCAGATTTTACCAAAGGTGAAGCAGATATTTTGCGAAAAGCCATGGGAAAAAAACAGATTGAAGTTCTAGATAAGATGAAACCTCAATTTATTGAGCAAGCATCGGGTAAAGGCCATGATGCAGAGAAATTAGAGAAAATTTGGAAGGATTGGGAGTCCTTTGCGAGCTACGCTTTCAATAAATCTCACTCCACCTGTTATGCTTGGATCGCCTACCAAACAGCCTATTTAAAGGCGCATTACCCAGCTGAGTACATGGCTGCGGTATTGTCAAATAATATGAGTGACATCAAAAAAGTGACTTTCTTTATGGAAGAATGTAGGCGTATGAAAGTTCCGGTTCTTGGACCTGACGTCAACGAGTCGTATCATAAGTTCTCTGTTAACAAAGACAACGCCATTAGATTTGGCATGGGGGCCATTAAGGGTGTCGGTGGTTCAGCAGTAGAAACTGTTGTTGAACAAAGAAAACTTAAGGGGCCATTTAAAAATATTTTTGATCTTACCAGAAGGATCGATCTACGCGCTGTTAATAAAAAATCATTTGAAAGCTTGGCAAATGCTGGAGCCTTTGATTGTTTTGAAAACACTCATCGCGCACAATATTTTTATGATGCTGGAGATGGACAATCATTTTTAGAAAAAGCGCTTCGCTATGGAAATCGGTATCAGGAAAATGAAAATGCCGCACAGGTCAGTTTATTTGGAGACTCAAGTGAAGTTCAAATGCCAGAGCCAGAGATTCCAGAATGCCCAGAGTGGGGTGCTATGGAAAAATTAGCAAGAGAAAAGGAGGTTGTAGGGATTTATATTTCTGGCCATCCATTAGATGATTTTAAAGTAGAACTAAATGCTTTTTGCAACGCTTCGCTCGAAAATTTGCAGCAACTGACAGAGCTCATAAATAAAGATTTAGCATTCGGGGGTGTAATAACCGATGTTCAACATCGTATAAATGCTAAAGGATCAGGCTGGGCGTCATTTGTTTTGGAAGATTATTCAGACAGTTATGCTTTTAGAATATTTGGCGAAGATTATCTAAGGTTCAAGCACCTTTTGGTAGTTAATAGTTTTCTCTACATGAGGGCAAATGTAAAACCAGGCTGGCAAAATAAAGAAACAGGAAAACTTGGCGAGCCTCGTATTATTTTTTCAAACATGCAACTTCTTCAAGACGTAATGGATGCCATGGCTAATAAGCTTTCAATTCAATTGGCACTGAGTGATTTGAATTCTGATTTAATAGATTTGATTCAATCGATAATGGATGAACATAGAGGTAAACATCATTTGCGAGTCGAGGTTTTTGATATGGAAGAATCTATAAAACTAAGTATGCCAAGTAGAAATTATAAGGTCAATATTTCTCAAGAATTACTAAAGATTTTGGAAGACGAGCAGATTCATTATAAATTAAACTAGCCCTGTAATAACACTGAACGCTCTTAAGTTGTGTTTTTTGACACCTGATTTCGTGGCTGCCCCTGTTTTTTTCTTTAATTTTGCAGAATGACAGTTTAATTAAAAAAAATATCATGGCATTAGAAATTACAGACGCAACATTTGAAAGTGTTGTTTTAAATAGCGATAAACCAGTAGTTGTTGATTTTTGGGCGGCTTGGTGTGGTCCTTGCCGAATGGTTGGACCGGTTATCGAAGAATTGAGCAATGACTTTGAGGGCCGAGCAGTGGTTGGGAAAGTTGATGTGGACACTAATCAAGAATTTGCAGCTAAATATGGTGTTCGTAATATTCCTACAGTGTTGGTTTTCAAAAACGGAGAAGTCGTTACAAGGCAGGTTGGTGTTGCACCAAAGACAGTATATGCCGAAGCTGTTGAGGCCTTATTGTAGGATTGAAATTATATTCTTAATTAAGGGGGTTGCGAGAGCAACCCCTTTTTTGTTAACTTGCGCTATGACACTGCAGAAAGCACTTAATGAATTTATTGATCTTGGAAGATTAGAGCTCATGGCACGTCATCTGGTCGAAGGTTTTATGTCAGGCTTTCACCGCAGTCCTTTTCACGGATTTTCATCCGAATTTGCTGAACACCGCATTTATAATCCTGGCGAATCGACCAGACACATAGATTGGAGGCTATATGCAAAAACTGATCGACTTTACAGCAAGCGTTTTGAAGATGAAACCAATCTGAGATGTCACTTTGTTCTAGACAACAGCAGTTCAATGCATTTTCCCGAGGTCAATGAATTTGACTTAAACCATCTGAATAAAGTAGGTTTTTCGGTCTTAGCCATTGCTGCTTTTATGCAAATACTTAAAAAGCAACGCGATGCCGTTGGTTTAAGTATTTATAGTGAAGAACTCGATTTTTACGCTCCTGAAAAAAGTACGTCACAACATCATCATTTGTTGCTGGATCAATTGATTAAGGCATTAAATAAGCAAGAAAATTTAAGGAAAACAAATACATATCACGCGATACATGATGTCGCTGAAAAGTGCCACAGACGGTCTTTAATTTTTATTTTTACGGATATGATGCAATCTGACAGCGATCATGGTAAATTATTTGACGCCCTTGGTCATTTAAAATTCAATAAACATGAAGTCGTTTTATGCCACGTTTTTGATAAAAAAAAGGAGTTCGATTTCAATTTTGATGACAAACCACACACTTTTATCGACCTTGAAACGGGAGCATCAGTAAAGACTTACTCGTCTCAAATACAGTCTACTTACCAAAATGCCATGAAAGACTATTTTAGCGAAATAAAATTAAAATGTGCCCAGTACCGGATGACTTATTTACCGGTAGACGTGGCCAATGATTTTAACGAAATCCTAACCTCATTCTTATTGGCCCGCCAAAAATTCAAATAAAAACACGCTTTAAGTAAAAAAGTATTTGAGATATTAGAAATGCAGTGTATATTTGCCCCGCAACAATGCAACGGTTTGGTAGTTCAGTTGGTTAGAATACCTGCCTGTCACGCAGGGGGTCGCGGGTTCGAGTCCCGTCCAGACCGCAAAAGTTTAACACGTTGTGTTGCAGTTATCATTAGATAACTGAAGGTTTGTAGAAAACCATTGAAGAGCTTTCCTGAAATACGGAGGGCTTTTTTTATTTTTATCAGTTCCGCATTCTCATTTCTCAGTTTCAAAAATTGTCTAAAAATTTTGGCTGTTTAGTTCCGAACGATTTGCATCATTTCCAATGTTGAGATAGCCCTTTTTGAAATCAAAAAAATCATAAAAAGGCAAGAATCACTTTAAAATTAAATAATTAAAGTCTCTTTGATTGATTCTTTAAAAGTTTATACAGATTACTTCAATTTCCCCTCTCTTTTTTCATAAAATAGAACTATCAATTTTGAAATAAGTGAGGTGATTCAAATAAATTATCCGTAAATCTGTTTGAATTTTCCTTTTGCTGACTTACTTTCGCAGCTCAAACGTTTTCGTTAAATCATTTATAACATGAAAAGAATAATTACTTGTATTGCTTTTATGGCATCTGTGCTTGCTTTAGAGGCTCAAACGGTAACTGTATCAGGAACTGTTTTAGACGCTGAATCAGGAATGCCAGTCCTAGGGGCAAATGTTGCAGTTCAAGGATCAAATCAAGGAGCTGTTACTGATTTTGATGGTAAATTTTCCATTTCCAATGTGGCTACTGAATCTTCTTTAGAGGTGTCTTACATTGGCTATCAGACAGTAACTCTCAGTGCAATTACTGCCCAACCTTTAATCATCAGATTGATCTTAGATTCAGCTCAGCTTGAAGAAGTGGTGGTAGTTGGTTATGGTACTCGAAGTGTTAAAGAGGTATCGGGAGCGGTTAGTGTTGTGTCGAGCGCAACAATTGAAAAATTAAAACCAACACGAATTGAACAGGCCCTTCAGGGTCAGGTTGCAGGTGTTCAAGTTACTTCAACCTCTGGGGCTCCAGGTGCAGGTTTAGATATCCGTATTCGAGGTGTAGGCACAAATGGTGATGCGAGGCCATTAGTTCTTGTTGATGGAAACGTAATTTCGGAATTGAGTGTTATCAACCCTGCAGATATTGAGAGTATTTCAGTTTTGAAAGATGCTTCCGCAGGAATATATGGTGTTCGTGCGGCAAATGGAGTAATTATCATTACTACCAAGTCTGGGAGCAAGAGGGCTCCACTGAAAGTGCAATTTAACGCTTACGGTGGTGTTCAAGAAACAACCAGAAAATTGCCAGCACTAAACGCCACAGATTACGCGCTATTGATTAATGAATCTTTTGTTTCTAATGGTGCAGGACCATATTATTCTGGTGTCGGTTCACTTGGGCGTGGCACAGATTGGCAAGACGCCATTTTCTCTCAGGCTTTTACCTCCAATCAAAGTCTTGATCTTTCAGGTGGATCTGATAACGCTACATATGCTGGTGGTGTGTCTATGTTCACCCAAGATGGTATAGTTGGTAAGGATAAATCTGGATTTCAGCGTTACAATGCACGTTTTAATTATGCAGTTGATTTGATGTTGCCAGATGGTACGCCATCAAACATGAAATTCAAAATGAATTTATTGTATTCAAAAACAAATCGTAAGACTTTACCTGAGGGAGGTATAGGCTCGGTACTCTTTAACGCGCTTAATATGGCTCCTACTTATTCTCTTAGAGATTCAAATGGAGCGTTTACAAGGGCTTCAGATATGCCAATTGAAGTGATCAACCCGCTGTGGCAAATTGATGCCACCCAAAACAAAGTAGTCGCAGATCGTATGAGTGGGGTATTTGGTTTAAATTATAAATTTTTGTCAAATTTTAGTGTTGATGTAAATTACCAATGGAACTATACTGAGGTACGAAATAGAAGCTTCTCCGGAATTCAGGATTTTGGAGCTGAAGGTATTGAAGACAAAGTTTTTGATACCAATATTGCTGCCTATTTTGTTGAAGACTCGTATTATAGAGATTATACTTTCGATGCTTATTTACGTTACGAAACATCTTTGAATGATGCACACAATATTAAGGCTATGGTTGGGACCTCTGTTTTCAAATCAACAGCTGATCAATATGCCTACGTTGGAACAGATTTTGCTGAAGGGACTACATTAGAAAACGCTCAAATAGAAAACGCAGCTGTTATCAATAATAATTTCCAAACGAGAAGTAATAGAATTTTTGATTCTAGATTACTGTCTTATTTTGGCCGTTTGGATTATAACTTTAGAGAAAAATATTTATTGTCAACAACTGTTCGTCGAGATGGATCCACCAATTTTGGTCCAGAGAACAAATTTGGATATTTCTCAACGGTTTCGGCTGGGTGGGTAATGTCTGATGAAAATTTCTTTAATGGTGTGCCTGCAGATTTATTTAAGCTACGAGGTAGTTACGGTATTCTAGGAAACGACCGCATACCTCCTTTTGCTTTTACGTCATTGTTGAATGGCGAGGGGGTTTATGTCTTTGACAACCAATTGCAGTTCGGTGCCGCTCAAGGTAGTATTTCTAACCCATTCCTAAAATGGGAAAAACAATTTGCTTCTAATATTGGAATCGATTCCAAGTGGCTCGACAACAAATTATCTCTCACGGTGGATTACTTTAATCGGAAAACAGTGGATCTGTTGTTACGCGTTGTCACTGCAGGAGTTAACGGGCCAAATGCACCAGGTTCAGGACCGCCATTTGCCAATGCTGGTTCGATAGAGAATAAAGGTCTCGAAGTTGCTCTAGGGTATAGTGCGAAACTATCAGATAGTTTTGATTTTAATTTAAACCTCAATTTCACCTCTGTTGAAAATAATGTAACAGCAGTAGACAATGGAATAGGTTACATACAGTCAGATAACATTTTCGGAATTGGCAACCTCACTGGCCCAACCCGAATGGAAGTAGGCTTTCCGATCGGTTATTTTTACGGATTTAAAACCGATGGTATTTTCCAATCTCAGGAAGAGGTAGATCTTCACCCTTCTCAATTATTATTGGGTACAGTAGCGGCTCCAGGGGATTTAAGATTTGTAGATACGAATCAAGATGGTATTTTAGACGAAGATGACCGTACTTACCTAGGTGATCCATTTCCGGATTTCACACTAGGTCTAAACATAGCATTCAATTATAAGAAGTTTGACTTCCAATCGTATTTCTTCGCTTCTGTAGGGAATGAAATTATCCGCAATTATGAGCGAAATTCGCCTTTAGTAAATCGCACGACTTACAGCCTTGACAGATGGAGTGGTCCAAACACTTCTACTAGCGTGCCTCGAGTTACTACAGCTGCCACGTCAAATACAGTATTCTCTGACTTCTATGTGGAGGATGCTTCCTTTGTTCGTGCTCAAAATATGCAATTGGGATATACCTTCGAAAAAGGAACTTTTGGGTTTCAAGACCTAAGAATTTATGCTTCCGTTAATAATGCATTTACTTTAACAAAATATAGAGGCTTTGATCCAACCATTTCTAATGGAGATCCATTGACCGCTGGATTCGATTTTGGCGGTTATCCAAACCCAAGAACATATCTCTTGGGTCTAAACCTAACATTTTAATTTTTAGACATCATGACAAAATTTAGATTCATTTTAACAACCTTAAGCGCTGTTGTCTTCGCAACCAGTTGCTCTGACGATTTTGTGTATGTCGATTCTCAAGACGTCAACTCTGAGAATTATTTCAATACTGAATCCGATTATCAAGCTGCTCTTATTGGAGCGTATGATTTGTTACAATCCACTTATATAAATGTGATGCTGGGAGAGATTGCCTCTGATAATACATTGGCTGGTGGTGAAAACGCAACTGATGTGCCTGGTATTCAGCAAGTGGATGATATGATCCATACACCAAACAACCAACAGTTGAGAGATATTTGGGGATGGATGTTTGCAGGGGTCAATCGAGCTAACTATATTTTAGAGTTTAAAGACAGACTAGATTTTCCGAACAAACCAAGTGTTTTAGCTCAAGCACGTTTTTTGAGAGCTTACTATTATTTCGAATTGGTAAAGTGGTTTGGTCCAGTACCTTTGGTTGTTGATCAACGCATTCAATTTGGAGATCAATTTAACATCGATCGTACACCAGTGGCGGATGTTTATACTCAAATTGAATCGGACTTAATCTATGCAGCCGACAACTTGCCTTACGTGCAAACTCAGGAAGGTCGCATCACTAAAGGTGCTGCACAAGCTCTTTTAGGTAAAGCTTATTTGTATCAAGATAAATTTGACCAGTCCGCTGAGGTGTTAATAGAACTCATTAATAGCGGTCCTTATAGTTTATTGACAGACTATTCGACCATGTTTGAAAACGATAATGAAAATAATATAGAATCTGTATTTGAGGTGCAATACACTGACCTTGAAGGTGCTGGTTTTGGTTGCTTGCAATGTAGTGAAGGAAATGTAGCGGTCGGATTTAATGGTCCTAGGTCTTATTTTGGGCCTTACTTTACATCGGGCTTCAGTTTTAACGTACCAACTCAAGAAACTTACGATGCATTTGAAGAGGACGATAACCGACGTGATATTGCCATTTTGAATATTGAGGCTTTGGTCGCAGTTGATCCAACGGTGAGTTACGGCGAAGGCAATGAGCACACAGGTTTCTTTAATAGAAAGTATATTCCTCGTCAAGGAGATTCGGGTATTGGCGATCAAAATTTGACCAATCCAAACAATTACAGATCAATTAGATTTGCAGATGTTTTGTTGATGGCTGCTGAAGCGCTCAACAGAGGAACCGGTTCTGATACAGATGCATTAGCATTACTTAATCGTGTACGCCGACGAGCTTTCGGTGATATGGATCACGATATTTCAGCTGCGGGAGCAGCTTTAACAACCGCTATTTGGGATGAAAGAAGACTAGAATTAGTAGGTGAAGGACACCGCTTTTTCGACCTTGTTAGAACATCGCAAGCAGCATCAAATATTGATGGGTTTGTTTCTGGAAAACACGAATTATTTCCAATTCCTCAAATTGAAATCGAGCTAACTGGTAACCGTTGGGAGCAAAACCCGATGTATTAAAATATCTTTAATATGAAAAATAAAATGATGAAATATTTATTTGCTGGAATTGCACTTTTTGCTGTAATGAGCTGTGTTGAGGAGGATCGTGACATTTCATATGTTCAAAACGTTCAAGGCCCAGAAAATTTGGCATTAACCTTCAACGTAACACAAGATAACACTGGAAACGTCAGTATACTTCCTTCAGCTGAAAATGCAGATTCTTTTAAAGTATTTTTTGGAGATGCTGATAATAGCGAAGCCGATTTGTCTGCTGGTGAAAGTGCATCTTTTACCTACCCTGAAGGAGTTTATCAAGTAAGACTTGCAGCATATGGCTTTGAAAATGAAATGGCCGAAATAACTCAAGAACTGGTAGTTTCCTTTAATGCACCTCAGAATTTAGAGGTGTTTATAGAAAATGATGAAGCTATTTCGAGACAGGTTAACGTTACAGCATCTGCTGATTATGCAATCACATATGATGTGTTCTTTGGCGAAACTGCAAATCCTGATGCAGTGAGTGCTAATATCGGTGAAACCATCAATTATGTATATGCCGCACCTGGAATTTATACTATTACAGTAGTAGCTATGGGTGCAGCAATTGAAACCACAACTTACACTGTGGATTTCGAAGTTACTGAGATCTTAGCGCCACTAACAGCTGCGCCTACTCCAAACATACCTGCAGTGAATGTCATTTCTTTATACAGTGACACTTATACTAATGTCACTTTGAATGAACTGAACCCTGGATGGGGACAGGGGACAACATTGACCGAAGTTCAATTCGATGGCAATAACACTTGGTTTTATAACAACCTCAGTTTTTCAGGTATCGTAAGTGATTATGGTAATCCAACGGATATATCAAGTATGTCTCATTTACATTTTGACTATTGGACACCTGAGGCTGATGTTGCTATCACTGCTTTAGGAATGAAATTGGTTAATACCACTACGGCTCCAGTTCAGGAGGATATTGAATTTGCCGGTAATATTACGCAAGGTGGATGGGTTAGTGTGGATATTCCTTTGGCTGATTATGCCTTAGACTTGTCTGCTGTTACTCAGTTTATCTGGGATACTGCCGAAGGTTTTGATGGAATGGTTTATATCGATAACCTTTACTTTTACCAACAATCACCAACATCTCCACCAACTGCGGCACCTACACCAACACAATTGCCAGGCGCAGTAATTTCACTTTACAGTGATGCCTATACCAATATTGGTTTGAATGAAGTCAATCCGGGGTGGGGACAAACCACCTTATTATCTGAAGTTCAAATAGAAGGTAATAACACTTGGAAATATGAATTACTCAGTTTCTCAGGAATTGTAAGTGATTATGGAAATCCTACTAATCTAACGGGAATGACCCATTTGCATTTCGATTTTTGGACTCCCGAAACGGCAGACCCAGTGACAATGCTAGGGATGAAACTGGTCAATACCAATATTGGTTCTGAAGACCTTGAATTCGCGCCTAATGTGACACAAGGGGAGTGGGTTAGTGTTGATATTCCGTTATCTGATTACACCACAGACCTGTCTGAGGTTTCACAATTTATTTGGGATACTGCCGAAGGATTTGACGGTACTGTTTTTATCGACAACCTCTATTTTTATGCTACTGGACCAACAATGCCAGCGCCTGTGCCAACAGTTGCAGCTGCTAACGTTATCTCTCTATACAGTGATGCTTACACCAATATCACATTAAATGAGATAAATCCAGGATGGGGTCAATCTACCATTTTTTCAGAAGTTCAAGTAGATGGTGATAACATTTGGAAATATGAATTACTTAATTTCTCTGGAATTGTAAGTGACTATGGAAACCCTACAGATTTAACGGGTATGACACATCTTCACTTCGATTATTGGACACCTAACATGACCGAACTAGGAATGAAGTTGGTTAATACTATAATTTCTCAGGAAGATGTTGAATTCGCACCACCTTTAACACAAGGAACCTGGGTCAGTGTTGAAATTCCATTAGCAGATTACGCTGCTGATTTATCAGCAATTACTCAATTTATTTGGGATAGTGCTGCAGGTATCGACGGTACAATATTTATTGATAATTTATACTTTCACAACTAAGACTAAAGCATGATGAAACTATTAAAAAATTTAACAAGCGTGGCTCTTATTGCATTAGTTGCAATGGGTTGCCAAGAAGAAGACCAGGTTTTTGGTGCTATTAAAACACCAACCAACCTCGAAGTGTCTGCAACCATAACAGGAGCAGATGCTGAGAATCCTTATGGTGATGGTAGTGGTGAAGTAACCTTTACAGCCTCTGCTACTGATGCCTTATCTTATAAATTTGTTTTAGGAACTTTTGAAAAGGTAGCACCGTCAGGGTCATATACTCATATTTTTAGCACGCTTGGTGTGAACACCTACGACGTTGTAGTATTGGCTTACGGTGCAGGTGGTACAACCACATCATCAGTAATCACTATTGATGTTCGCGCAGATTATACGCCTCCAGCGGATTTTCTGCAAAAACTTTTGGGCGATACGGGTACCCGCACTTGGCGGATCAAGGCCGAAGGTCCTGGTCATTTCGGCCTCGGCCCAGTTAATGATTGGCCTTTTGCTTATTATAGTGCTGCGCCTGGAGATAAGGCGGCTACTGGTATGTATGATGACCGTTACATCTTCAGTGAAGATGGGACTTTTACACATATCACCAATAGTGTAAATGACGACAATGGCACGGATACCAGCGGAACAGTATTTGGAAGAGATCCATATATCATGAATGATTTAGGACCGACAAGTGAAGTTCCGAATGGCGCTGATATTGAAAATTACCCTTTAGATGATTATTCTGAATCATGGAGTGTAATCGCTCCAGGAGGTACAAAAACCTTTGTGTTCAGTGGATTAGCATTTATCGGTTATTATACCGGGGGAAATCATCAATATGTTATCATGGAGGATCCAGATAATCCAATGCCTTCGAATGAGTTTAGAATAAAAACTACGGATGCTAACTCAGAATTTGATTGGGGTTTTATAATTATTGCAGACGAATAAAATTTAATTAGAGATAATTTATGATGATTAAAAGATTATTAGGTTTACTGTGCCTTACTCTGATGTATTGTTCAAGTGACGATAATCCCCAAAATACCCAACCTCAGGATATAACACCTACAAATCTTTTAATCCATATCGATAAATCGGGGTCTTCTACTTCAATGCCAAATGGTGATGGTTCTGGAATCGTGACCTTCGTGGCTACGGCTACAGATGCGGTGTCTTACGCTTTCAGAATTGACTCTGGACAATTAATACCCAATGCTTCTGGTACTTGGTTGCAGTCATTTACAACGCCGGGTACTACAGAACATACCATTGAAGCGGTAGCTTATTCTTCATCAGGAAATACATCAAGCGTGATTCAACAGTTTTCCATTTATGTCGAAGAAATTACTGGCGAGCAATTGATATGGTCAGATGAATTTAATAATGACGGTGCACCTAGTAGTTCGAAATGGACTTATGATATCGGTGGCAATGGTTGGGGTAATGGTGAATATCAATTCTACACCGCAAGACCAGAGAACGTCATTGTTGAAAATGGCTATCTTAAAATCATAGCGAAAAGAGAAAATTATGGTGGTAAGGAGTTTACTTCTGCAAGACTGATTTCTCAAGATCTGTTTGAATTTCAATATGGTCGTGTCGAAATTAGAGCCAAATTACCCCAAGGTGCTGGCACTTGGCCTGCTCTTTGGATGTTAGGTGCAAATTTTTCTTCGTCGGGATGGCCTACATGTGGCGAAATGGATATTATGGAGCATTGGGGATCCAATCAAAACATAATCTCTGGTGCGACACATACCCCTTCTAGTTACGGAAATACCGTAAATAAGGGAGAAGTTAACATACCAGGTGTGTCTGAAGATTTTCATTTATATGGTATAAACTGGAGTTCTGAAAAGTTAGAATTTACCGTAGATGGGTCAGTGTTTTACACTTATAATCCACCAGTTAAAAATGATTCGACTTGGCCATTTGATCAAGATTTCTTTTTGATCTGTAATGTGGCTATGGGTAGTTTCTGGGAGACTGTTGATCCCAATTTCGTAGAATCAACCATGGAGGTCGATTACATTAGAGTTTATCAAGAATAATTAATTTTTATGATGTCTAAATTTCATTTGACCATTGGGTCATTTCTATTATTATTAATGACTGGTTGTAATCAACCCACTGAGGTTGAGGTTGAAAAGCAGCGCATTGCTGCTGAAGTCGAAGCTATGGTCACGCAAATGACTATTGATGAGAAAATTGGTCAGATGACTCAAATCGACATGAGAATGATTGATACCATTTCAGATGTTAGTGATCTATATATTGGATCGATTCTTAGTGGTGGGGGGTCAGTCCCAGCTGATAATACACCGAAAGGATGGGTCAATATGGTTAATGAATTTCAAAAACAAGCATTAAACACAAGACTTAAAATTCCTTTGATTTATGGTATTGATGCCGTTCATGGACACAATAACGTCGTTGGCGCAACGATCTTTCCTCACAATATAGCCTTAGGTTGTTCGAATGACACGGATTTGGTTTATCGCATTAATCAAGCTACAGCAACTGAGGTTGCGGCCACAGGGATTCACTGGACCTTTGCTCCTTGTATTGCTATTCCACAAGACCCGAGATGGGGACGTTTTTATGAAGGATTTGGCGACCAGACTGCCTTAGTCGATGGTCTGACAGCATCGGCGATAGAGGGATATGAGGATCCCTTATCGAAGATTGCCAACCGACAAATTGCTGGTTGTGCAAAACACTTCATTGGTGATGGGGCAACGGGATTTGGGACAGGAACTCGAGTGGAGGGTATCCATACTTATTATCTTGATCGCGGTGACGCTCAGATGAGCAATGCCGAAATGCGCGAAAAATATTTGCCACCTTACATCACTGCTATCGCTTCGGGTGTCAAAACTGTTATGATGAGCTTTAATAGTTTTAATGGTGAAAAATGTCATGGCAGCCGCTACCTCATTGAAGACCTTTTGAAAGGTGAACTTGGGTTTGATGGATTTATTATTTCTGATTGGGCAGGAATTGATGAAATCCCTGGAGACTATAAATCGGACATTATTAATGGTGTTAATGCAGGAATCGATATGGTAATGGTGCCAGGAAGTTTATTCGGTCAAGAACATTATAAAACATTTATCACATTGTTTAAAGAGGCCGTAGCCGAAGGATCAATCAAAGAAGACCGTTTGAATGATGCAGTCAAGAGAATCTTAACAGTTAAACACCAAATAGGATTATTTGATCAGCCTTATATGTCTGATCAATTTACCGCTGAAGTTGGATCAAGCGAACACCGTGCTTTAGCACGCGAAGCGGTTCAAAAGAGTACAGTGTTGTTAAAAAATAATGCTGTATTGCCTTTAGAAAAGGATGACAAAATTGTAGTTATAGGCTCTGCCGCTCACAACTTGGGCATGCAGAATGGTGGCTGGACTGTGGAGTGGCAAGGACATTTTATTCCAGATTTCCAATTTTTAGATGATGATGGGAATAGCAGCATTAGTAAAATGGAATATTTGAATCAAATCGCAATGGTCTATGGTTCAAAATTTGAAGAAGCCAAATGGTCCTCCTATTTTACCAGTATAGACACCAATTTAGACGATGCGCTATCTGTCGAGGAGTATAATCAACTGGACACTCTTTTACCTTATCAACCGAATGGTACAACTATTTTAGAGGGCCTCAAAGAATTGGGGGGTGTAAGAAATGTTTCCTATAATCCCAATGCCACTAATATAGAAACGGGACAAACCATTGTAGCGGTAGTTGGCGAGTATCCTTACGCTGAAGGCTATGGTGACGATCCCTCATTGCAATTGAACGCATATGACACAAGTGCACTACAACGCGCGTTTGCATCAGGCAATAAGGTGATTATCGTTCTGGTTTCTGGACGTCCATTGAATATGGATGCACATTTTGAACAAGCTGATGGTGTTGTAGCAGCATTTTGGCCTGGAATGGCAGGTGAGGGTTTGTCTGATGTATTGTACGGCGACTTCAATCCAACAGCAAAGTTGAGCTTCACTTGGCCAAAAGAATTAGGTGACGGTGATAGTAATGTCGAAGCACTGTACGAATTTGGAGCTGGATTGAGTTACTAATTTAATTGAGCAGACCATCCTTAAATTCCCATATCTGAGCTATAAAAAGTCCGAAGTAAATTAGGGATAATATAAACTTCATTAAAGAAGATGCCAAAAACCCTATTAATGCGCCTGTTGCAGATTTAGCAGCTGTTTGCTCATCTGAATCGTTGAGTAATTCACCTATATAAGCACCCAAAAATGTGCCTATTATTATTCCAAATGGGATTGGTGACAAGAGACCAACAACTAACCCGATGACACTCCCGATCATGGATTTTCTGCTTCCACCAAAACGTTTGACACCTGCTGCTGGAATCCAATAATCTAAAATTGTTATTATTACGGCAATAACTAATGTAATTCCTAAAAACACCCAATCTGATGGAATGGCTTTAGTCAAACTAATAATAAACAAACCAACCCAGCTTAATGGAGGGCCAGGTAATACGGGTAAAAAACTTCCAAACACACCTAGTAACATGAAAGCAAATCCTATTGAAATTATAAAAAAATCCATCTGATTAATTTGGTGTTTTAAAATTACACTAATTTTTAGCAAGATGCTCCATTGAAATAAAAATTGTAATTTTCAAAAAAATAAGATAGTGTCACGATTTTTATATTTTTTTGTTGCTGTGCTGCTTGTTAGTTGTTCGGAACTAAGTTTTAAAAAATCCGACCAAGTTCAATTGCTTCAAAACGAAAAAAATGCCATTGACTGGAAAACAGTTGATGACTGGCCAACTTTTAGTAATTGTATAAAAGAATCAAACCTTCAGAATAGATGGGATTGTATTACCACTACCATTCAAGAACATTGTGGAGTGTTTTTCATGATTGATGAATTAGTTAATTTTAAAAATGACACCCTATGGGCAACCTTATATGTCTCTAATACGGGTGTTCTAAAAATGAATTTCACTCAAATCTCGGATAGCCTAATGAATCAAATGCTTCAGGAGTGTGTGTCCAGTTTGCCTCAAATGATACCAGCTATTAAGCGTGGACAACCTGTAAATTGTGAGTTGCGGCTGCCTTTGGTTTTCAAAACCATTGAGACTCACTTATAACTTGCGATGAAAGAACAGATTATTTTAGGGATAGACCCAGGGACGACCATCATGGGATTTGGTGTCATTAAAGTTGTTGGAAAATCAATGGTATTTGTTCAACTGAATGAACTCAATTTGACCAAATACAGTGATCATTATGTGAAATTAAAACTGATTTTTGAGCGAACTATCGAATTAATAGAAACTTATCATCCAGATGCGATTGCTATTGAGGCGCCTTTTTTTGGCAAAAACGTGCAGAGTATGCTCAAATTGGGCCGCGCTCAAGGAGTCGCTATGGCAGCTGGATTGAGTAGGCAAGTGCCTATCACAGAATATTTGCCAAAAAAAATAAAAATGGCAATAACGGGTAATGGCAACGCAAGTAAGGAACAAGTCGCAAAAATGCTTCAGAGCATGTTAAGCATTAAAACTCTTCCTAAAAACCTTGATGCGACTGACGGTCTAGCTGCAGCAGTTTGTCACTTTTATAATCAAGACAAAGTTGGCGGCGAAAAATCATATTCTGGCTGGGGTAGCTTTGTGAAGCAAAATCAGGATAAACTTATAAAATAATACTACTATCGCTGGCGTCTACCTTCATATTCCGTTTTGTAAACAATCTTGTTACTATTGTGATTTCCATTTCTCTACTTCACTTAAGTATAAAAGCGAGATGGTCTCAGCGATGCAAAAGGAACTTGTTAGTCGTTCCTTAGAATGGAATGAACCAATTGAAACTATCTATTTTGGTGGTGGAACACCGAGTATTCTAGACACAAAGGATATTGCAGCTCTGCTCGAAACGATTTACAAAAATTTCAAAGTTATAACGGATCCAGAATTAACATTGGAGGCTAATCCAGATGATTTAACAAAGTCAAAGATTGATGATTTATGGTCTGTAGATATAAATCGCCTCAGTATTGGGGTGCAATCTTTTTTTGAAGATGATCTCAAATTGATGAACCGGGCGCATGGCGCAGATGATTCTCGACAAGCACTAGACTGTGCACGATCCGTTTTTGAAAACATTTCCATAGATCTCATTTATGGAATTCCAAATGCCACTATGGCACAGTGGCAAAAAAACATTCAATTGGCCCTTGACTACGATTTGAGACATATATCGGCATACGCTCTTACCGTTGAGCCGAAAACGGCCTTTGCTAATTTTATTCAAAAAGGGATTATGAGCGACGTGAATGACGACCATGCCAAAGAACAGTTTGACGAACTCATTGCTCAACTTGAGATGAATGGTTTTGAACATTATGAATTGTCCAATTTCGCACAATCAGGATGGTACAGTAAAAACAATACTGCCTATTGGCAAGGTAAATCCTATTTGGGGATTGGACCTTCAGCACACTCTTTTGATGGCAATTGTCGTAGTTGGAATATCAGCAACAATAGGAAATACATTGACAACATCGCCAATGGTCTTGCTGTTTCGGAAGAAGAACATCTTTCGAAAATAGATCAATACAATGAATATATCATGACAGGCTTACGTACGACTTGGGGCGTAAATTTATCTGATATTGAGCATCGCTTTGGGCCGATGTACAAGAAGTACTTGTTAGATCAGAGTAAAAAATTTATTGAAGAGCAATTACTATTTTTAGATGATACCATTATAAAGGTGTCGCGCAAAGGTAGGTTTTTATCTGACGGCATTGCTGCAGATCTATTTATGTTGAATTTGAAATAGAATTGACCCATATTTTACGATCAAATTCTTAGCGAATACAAACAAATAATTATATTTGCACTCGTTCCATGCGGCTGTGGTGGAACTGGTAGACACGCCAGACTTAGGATCTGGTGCCGCAAGGCGTGGGGGTTCGATTCCCTTCAGCCGCACAACAAAAAAGCGCCTTTCAAGGCGCTTTTTTTATTGCTTTATTAATTTGCGTGTCTCTGTTCCAGTGTCTGTTATTATTTTTATCAAATAAACCCCAGGAACAAGTCGATCTAGACTCATGGTCTGTCCAACTTTAATATCTGTATACTTTAAAGATTCACGCCCTGTAATATCGTAAAAAATAACAGCCTTAGCCTTTCTGTTGATATGTATATTATCGCGAGTAGGATTTGGGAACAATCTTATGCCCGCATCTTGATCTTGTTCAAAGTAATCATTACTTAAAATGTTGACAGCAACATTCCCGTAAATTTTGAATTCTCCCGGAGCTAAGACAATGGGTTCGGAGGTACTTGTCACTGAAATGGAACTACTTCCGCTATCATCCATTAAATCGTACCAAGTTCCAGCATAGGGAAAGTCTGGTGTTACGTTTTGGTTAGTGACATCAAAATTGGCGAGGACAACAACATTTTTCAATTGGTCGGCAGGAATGGTATCATCCCAAATGTATATTTTTGGTGTTAAGGTATTAGTCGTGATAGAATAGTTACCTACAAAAACTTCAGCATTGATCTTCAGTTCGTTCATTCGGGCCCAGTCATAATAGATGCTATTTCTGTTAGGATCGTCTAACCAGCCTTCTTCCCATTGTGGTTGCGGTTTTGTTACAAGTTTGCAATCGATACCTTCAGTAACAGAACCATCCGCACAGGTATTAATTGAGTTGTCCATACCCAACTCTCCAAAGTGCCAAATCATTTTAGGTCCAGGTATCAATAAAGATACTGCTCCAATGGCACTCATCCGACCTAAAGCGGTGTTAAGATTAGTGATATCATATCCCGATGAACTATTACCATAGGTTATATTTTTATACATCAGACGTTCCTCATCATGACTCTCAGCATAGCCTACCACCCTTTTACCAGAGAATCCGTGAGCGAGATGTCCCATTCTACTAATGTCGTTGTTTGAGTTAAAGCCCATTGTTAGCTGATTGTATTGATCAGTCATTTTACCCCATAACATTATGCCTTTACCTTCTTCCAACCGATAATTAGCCCAGTCATCTTCTTCGCTATCTATTCCTAAATGTTCAAAAATTACGTAGTGATCGGGATCTAAACTCCAAGAATAATCTGCATATTGTTGAAGTACTGCCACCCGATCCGCTTGATATGCATTGGTGCAATTTTGATCATTTGCAGTACAATTTTGAGTAAAACCTTTGGTTAAATCCCATCGAAATCCATCTATTTTAAATTCTTCAATCCAATGTTTAATCACTCTTTGAGAATAATACTGAGTCAGTTCAGATTGATGGTTATAATCGGCACCAACACTGTAGCTGTGAGTAGCTACTTCATTCATATAAGGACTTTCAGAACTCGGTTCGCCCCACCCGTTACCATCAGGATCGTTCATCCACATTCTGTTCATTGCATTTCTGCCAAAACCATGATTTAGTACTAAATCAAAGATTACAGCGATACCATTTTGATGAAACACATCTACCAACTCTTTGAGTTTATTTGCAGTGCCATAGAATTTGTCGACTGCCATATGGAAAGCGGAATTATAACCCCAGCTTTCGTTTCCTTCAAATTCCATCACTGGCATTAATTCAATGGCATTGATATTGAGGTTTTTAAAGTAGTCAACTCGGTCAATTAAGTTTTGAAAATTCCTCGCAGCATCAAAATCTCTAATCAAAACTTCATAAATAATAAGATCTTCTTTTTTAGGTTTATTAAAGTCCGTCACTTGCCAGTTATAAACTTCTGGTGCGGTATTCAAAACGGTTACTTCTCTGTTTTGTCCATCTGGATATTCAGGTATGTTTGGGTATGAGTCTTCAGGAATCCATGGATCATCAAATGGTGACAAAACAAGGGTTGAAAAGGGGTCAGCAGTTTTGACTAATTTTGGTGAATTAGTTACTGGACTGATAGCGGCCACCCAATATTGATAATTATAATTTGTTCCAGGATTTAATCCATTGATTGTAATCCAAAATTTTCCAGAGCTAGGGTCTTTTTTCATGGCATCAACAGATTGTGGCGTATAATTGTTCCAATCAGCTGCAATATAAACGAAGTCTTTAAGAGGAGCGTTAAGCACTAGGGTGGCTGTAGTTTGATCTGATGGATTTAAGTTGATACCATCTTCCATATTTGCAGGCATGACCTCCTCAACGGTATTGTCGACATAAATCACGAAAGGCTTTGTTACAACAGTGGAGCCTAAGGTAACCACCAGTTGGCAGTATTGGTTGGTTTGTATATTTTGAAAAAGGTGACCATTGTAAAAATTGACATTTACTTCAATATCCACGCTAACACCATTTGCAAATAGTTCATAATTGGCATTTCCGTTTGTGTTTTGAGCTAATATTTGTGTCGAACCATCATAAGGTACGACAATAACACCATTACTGCTTTCTGTTGGATTGAGCATAGTAACTTGGAAAGCACCAACATTGAGAAAAAAGTCACTGCATCCGTTGTCTTTAAGTTCTTGACTGCCATCTTGATTTCTAAAAACAAGCCCCATTTTTGTTGCGCTTGCAATTTCTGCCACGGAAAGTCCAAAATATACTGATGGAGTTATGGTTATACTATAGGTCCCGTCACCATTAGAAGTCATTTCGCCAACACCATCGTCTGTTCCCCAATTTCCAACGACATTGTAACCCCAGGGATTAGCGTCATTTCCAATACCTGCGTGCATGTAGACAGATTGTGGTGCAACAATGCCATTACAGTTTGAAGCTGAACTGTTTATATCTACAGTTATTGTTACAGATTGCTCAACTTCAAAAGGACTAGGATTAGTGCTCAGCTGAGAAAAACACGCAAAAGGCGTAAATACCACAAAGAGGCGTATAAATTTGAACATAATTTATTGGTTTAAAAAAGCCCGCATTGGTGTTCCAATGCGGGCTAAAATAATACTTTTTGATACTATTGTGCCCATGCATTCATGACAATGGACAAATTGTTGAAATCGAAAGTAATGTTGTATGTACCCGCAGTTACAGGAATGTTTGCACCGTTCAATTCAAGCGATCCGTTGTTACCGTCGTCACCATAGTTGACACCCCAAGCATCGTTTTGACGGATTTTAATTTCACCGTCAACCAATGTTGCACCTGTAATGGTGTACACACCAGGGTTGATTCCGAAATCTGGAAGGAATTTTTGATCTGGGCCATCCCATCCATTTGATGTACCACTCCCAACAAGTCCCCATGCATCCATTGGTTCTAATGAATACTCCATAGCATTTAAATCTAGTGTCACTAAATAATGACCTGCAGTAACCACAATATTAGCGCCACCTTGTTCTAAGGTTAAATCTGCGTCATTGTCACCAAGGTTGACGTCCCAGTTGTTGTTTTTGCGAAACTTTACTTCACCATCGACAAAAGTTACTACCCCTTTGAAATTGTCCGCATATGAGTTGTAATATAACAATTGGTCAGGACCATCCCATCCGTTTTCGGTACCACTACCAACAATGCCCCAAGAAAATGTTTCCATGGTGTATGTTAGTGTATTGGTGTCAAAAGTGATTTTATAACGTCCAGCCGAAACTGCAATGTCTGGACCACCAGCTTCTAAAGTACCTGCGGCACCGTCAACAACTGCAGGAGACGAAGAGCCAACGTTCTCAGTCCAGAGGTTGTCTTTTCTGAATTTGATCATACCATCTCTCAACGTAACATAGGATACTATAACGCCGTCCGTTGCAGTGGTCCAAAAAGGGACGTCCAATATGGCACCGCCGCCCCAGCCTCCTGGAGTGGCACTTCCAACTACTCCCCATGCTGTTGAAAGATTGAGGATGGTAGAATAAGGTGTAACCGACATTTGAACGGTGTTCGACATAAAACTTTGATTACCATCTAATTGTGCCATTACTTTGACATCAATGGTGCTCGCCACATCTGGATCAAGACCCAAAGACAGTAATTTGTTATTCAACGCACCAACACTTAATGTTTTCTCGTTAGCACCTGCACCATTAAATGATTGTGGAGCTGAAAAATCACCTCCCGACACATCAAGTAATATGGTATAGTTGATGGCGGTTTGAAATCCAGTATTTGGTGTTGTCCAAGATACAGTAACTGCATCTGAAAGGGCATTGTCTTCTATCAACAAAACTGCGTCAGTTGAAAGTGAAACCGACATGGTCGCATTGCTGTTTAGCATCACGTTATCTTCGACTTCTTGACATCCCGATGCTATTGCAATAAGACCTAAAGCGTAAAATATATTTTTCATTGTTTTCATATTTCTATTAATTATAACCTTCGTTTTGCGTTAGGTTAGGGTTAACCAAGATGATGTTACTTGGTAATGGAAATAAGTTGTATTTCGAATCAACACCAGTTCCAGAAGGCGTGTCTCCCTTAAATGGCCACAAATATGTGTCAGTTGTGAATCTGCCATAACGAATTAAATCAGTTCGTCTTTGCCCTTCCCAATACAATTCTCTTGATCTTTCATCTAAAATAAAATCAAGTGTCATATCGCTACTAGTGATGTTGCCTGAGGTATTTCCGTAACCGCGTGTTCTAATGGCATTAATGGCGTCAAGAGCAGTAGCTGTATTACCACCACCTCCGCGTAGCGTAGCCTCTGCATAATTAAGCATGATTTCGGGTAGTCTAATCATGGCAAGATCTGTATCTACAAAATTACCACTAGCATCACTACCTTGCATACCGTTGCTGTCAAGGTTTGTGAATTTACCAACGGCATAACCATCACCGAAAGCAGGAATTTCCTCTATTTCTAAGTTCTGACCATCCGTATAAAAAATACCACGTTTATCACCAGCTGAAAGTATAGAATAAGTATTGGTATTTAAATCTAGCGTGATATAATAATTGCCTGCAGCAACAGCGATATTAGAACCACCAGCTTCCAAGGTGCCGTCAGCACCGTCATCACCAAAATTCACACCCCAATCTTCGTTGAATCGGAATTTAACTTCACCAGAGTTCAAACTGGCGTATAAAGCATAGGTGTTTGATCCAGTTTCATACATTTCCATGTCAGGACCATCCCATCCGTTTTCAGTAGCGCTCCCAACGAGTCCCCAATCCGATTGGGTGCCTAGGGCAGCATTTAAAGCGTCGGCATCTAAAACAAATTTTTCAACTAAGCTTTTGGTTGTTCTTAGACCAAACCAGCCGCCGTTAATTCCATAATTAGCTGGATCCATTGATCCACCGACGGCAGCATGGACTAAAAATGTGGTCCCACCGTAGGTCTGAGAATTCAATCCGTCAAAGTTTACTGTAAAAATAAACTCGTTTTGAGCACCGTTGGTGTTGTTGTCAGCCATAAATAACTCCGCATAGTTGTTGTGTAAGCTGTATGAAGAACTCATAACTTGTGCAGAATAGTTGACACATGCATCATATCTTGGAACACCTGTCCAAACTTCTGAATTTAAATAGATACGAGATAAAAGTGCCTTAGCAGCAGTTTGGTCAACACGACCATATTCATTTGAGCCTGGAAGAGAGGTCTCCAGATCTATTAATTCATTTTCTACAAAACCAAAGATATCCGCTCTGTTGTTTTGCAAAGGTAAATCAGCTGTTACTACAGTTACAATTGGCACATTTGCAAACATGTCCATCAATACACTGTAGGCGTACGCTCTAATAAAACGTGCTTCAGCGATATAATTTGAAACTTCAGGTCCAGATAATGCACTGGCATTGCTGATAAACGAGTTGCTAAATGACACCACCTGAGCTAAACGATAATACATCGCTTGGGTAAAGTCATTACCACTTGACCAATACATGCCGTGCAAGTCAGGAAGTCCTGGATCTCCCCATGCTACTACTGCATGGTCAGTGGTTAATTCATTTAAGTTAAAAAGCATCCGTGTGTACTGAGAAAATCCCTCATCGATATCTGCAATATCAGGATCTCCTGCTGGTCCTTGCTGTCCTGTAAGCGCTAAGCTACCGTACACTTTTGCTAAGGCTCTTTTAGCCTGTTCAATGTCAGTAAAGACATTTTCTTCCGTGAAGCTATCAGGGTCAATCGGTGATTGGTTTAAATCGTCGTGACAACCAACGAATAACAGGACTAAACCTGATAAAAATATTTTGTTAATATAATTTTTCATAATAATATTATTTAAAAGTCAAGGTTTAAGCCGAAAACAAACGACTGAGGTCTAGGGTAAAAGCTATTGTCGATACCTCCAACGATTTCAGGATCCAATCCGGTGTAATTTGTAAAAGTAGCTACGTTTTGCATAGAACCATATACACGAGCATCAACTTTCGGGAAAATACTACCGAGATTGTAGCCAATGGTAATGTTGTCAATTTTATAAAATGAAGCATCCTGAATGTAATGATCGCTTAATAAATTGAATTCAGTGATTTCTTGAAATCCAGTTTGGAAATAATCAACATGAAGATTGGTCAAGATTTCTCTATCGGTTGCACGTCGGGCATAAGCCTTACTTGATGCCACGTTGTCGTAGGATTCATTTCCAATACTTGCTCTAGACACTAGCGCAAAGTCCCATTTCTTGTGTGTAAAGTTAATGTTGAAACCTAATTGTAAATCAGCGTAAGGATCTCCCGCAATATATCTGTCATCGCCGTTAATGGTGTTGTCACCGTTACGATCTACAAATAAACCTTCAATAGGTCTGTTGTTTTCATCATAAACTTGCTGATAAACGTAGTAGCTAAATGGCGCTTCACCTTCTGTATGCAATTGGATGGTGTTTCCAACACCACCTGAAATACCGCCCACCTCTTGAATAAAAGGCAGTGTAGTCACCTCATTTTTGTTGTATGAACCGTTAAGGTTAAGGTTTAAGCTAGTGTCATCTGTTCTTACAACCCCTAAATTTAAATTGAGTTCAACACCATTGTTTTCGATGTTTCCAATGTTTAGAGGAAGTCGATTGGAAAAGTTTGTAAACGGATCAACTGAGCCGTTTGCGATCAAATCTATAGTTTCTTTTTGATAAACATTTAAAGAACCAGAAATTCGACGATCTAACATGCTAAAGTCTAAACCTAGATTGGTTGTGCGACTAATTTCCCATCTCAGTTCTTCATTAACTGGTTGTGGGCGATAGGTTTGGTAGAACTCGTTTCCAAATTGATAGTAAGCGGCAGAATTGCTACCCGTATAACGTGTTAGGTAAGCATACCGTTCAGACAATGAAGCTACGTTTCCAACCTCACCATAACCAAGACGCAATTTTAACTCATCCATAATACCATCACCGTCACCAAAATTAATCACGTTGTAGGCTAAAGCTGCGGCAGGGAAGTATCCCCATTGGTCTTCTGGATTAAGCTTTGATGAAGCATCTGCTCTTAAAGAGGCCGTGAACAAAAATTTATTGTTAAAATTATAGTTAAGTCTTCCGAAGTAAGAAAGTAATACCTCTCTTGAAGCATCGGCAGTTCTGAAATTTGCTTGTCCGTCTTCTTCTTCTTCACTATCATAATCTGATCCGTTGAATAAGATAGTTTGATAAGAGTGTCCTAGAACCAGATTCATATTATGACCTTCTTTTAATTCTCTGTCATAAGTAAGGTATCCTTCAAATAATTTACTCGTATTTGCATTGGCATAAGAATAGAATGAACCGTCAAAAGTGGTGTCAGCGGTCGGTAGTAACGCCGATGTGATGCTGCGACCATGACTATTTGATCCGTCATAAGCTAAATTAACACTTGCGGTTAGACCTTCAAAAAATGGCAGATCATAATCCATTTTCATACTTCCTAAAAAACGTCTCACCTCCGAGGTATCGTCCGTGTAATTAAGCAATGCTAGTGGATTTATTGGTGCAAGGTTAAGTTGCACGCCAAAAGCATCGACATATGAGGAATATCCTTCGTACTGCGATCCATTAAACACTGATTGTGTTGGATCGAAATCAATGGCGCTACTTATAGCACCTCGATTTGCAAATCTGTTTTCAGTGTACATCCCTTTGGCATTGAACTGGAATCTCAGACTACCGTCTAAAAAACTAGGAGATAAATTTAAGTTAGCTGTTGTTCTATTGAATTCATCACCCAAAAGGATGCCGTCAAAGTTTGTATTACCAAGTGAAAAACGCACTGGGATCTCTATATTAGCTGATCCAGGCAGCAAGTTTGCTGTACCTGTTGCACTAAAATTATTATCAGTACCAACAGCATTTTGATAAATCAAACTTTGCCAATCGGTGTTTTGGTCACCCAAACGTGCAATGTCTTCTGCGCTACCAATAGTATTGATTAATTCTCTGAATTGATCGCCAGACATGACATCCACTTGATTAAGGGGTCTGTTGCTTGTTACAGAACTTGACAATTGATATTTAAATTCTTTGCCTTTTCCTTTTTTTGTGGTGATCATGATAATTCCACCAGCCGCGCGAGCACCGTAGATCGCCGTTGCAGAAGCGTCTTTAAGTACTGTGAACGATTCAATGTCGTTAGGGTTAATCAAGTTTAAAGAATTCCTTTCTCCACCAACACCGCCACCAAGTGGCACGCCATCAACAACAATTAGTGGTGATGCTGCACCAGCACCTTGGAGGGTCCCAAGTCCTCGAATCAAAATATTTTGCCCTTCACCAGGGGCACCTGAACTAGGCGTAACAACAACACCTGGAATTTTTCCGGCTATTAAAGCACCTGCAGAAAGTTGAGGGCCTTGGTTGAAGTCTTTTGAAGTCACAAGATCAACAGCACCTGTTAAATCTTGTTTACGGGCAGATCCATATCCGATAACAACAACTTCATCAAGAAGTGCTGTGTCTTCCGACATTACGACATTTAAAGATGATTGTCCTAGATATTCAACTTCTACGGTAATATAACCCACGTAAGAAAATACCAAAACATCGCCTGAAGATGCAGACAGCGTATATTTCCCATCAAAATCTGATACTGCACCAGAATTGGTATTTTTGTTAACGACATTCACACCAGGAATAGGAGCTGCCGATATTTGTTCTGTAATCGTACCTGAAACGATATTCTGTGCAAGCCCAAAGGCTGGAAAAAGAAATAACGCTAAGACAGTACGTAAAGCTACTTTTTTCATTTAACTGAATTTAAGTTAATGTTTGATTATTTATGCATTTTTCACTTCTCTTGGGCAAGGTAAAAAAATTACTTTTCGGTTGGCTTGTAATTATGTAAAATATGTTTCCGAAAACGTTTTCGTGTTGAAAACTTCTTTTTTTAGGGGCACTCTAATTGTGAATTGTGTACTTTAGCCCTTGTCTGATAAAAATTGGGAGATTATTTTTGATGAAGAAAAAAGCAACATTAAAAGAAATTGCAAATGAGCTTGGGGTTTCCATTTCAACTGTCTCTAAGGCGCTTAAAGGAAGCCCTGAAATAAGTTTTGAGACTACAGAGAAAATTAAAGCATTTGCAAAATTATTGCATTATCGACCCAACAATATTGCCTTAAGCCTCAAAAATCGTCAAACTAAAACTATCGGAGTTATTATTCCTGAGATTGTTCACCATTTTTTCGCTGAAGTTATTCAAGGAATTGAAACTTATGCCAATGAGCATGGTTATAATGTATTAATTGCCCTCTCCAATGAATCTTTCGATAAGGAAGTTTTTAATATTGACACCTTAGCTTCGGGGAGTATAGATGGTTTTATTTTATCTGTATCTAAAGGGACTCTGCAATGTCAGGATTTTCATCATTTGCATGAAACGATCAACCAAGGTATGCCCATAGTACTCTTCGATCGACAGATTCCAGATATATCATGTGACAAAGTGATTGTAGATGATTATCAAGGCAGTCGTCGCGCTGTAGAGGCGCTTTTGGAGTCAGGATGTAAAGAAATTGCCCTCATCACCACAGAAGATTATGTCGATGTTGGTTTTAAGAGAACACAAGGGTATATCGAGGCTCATATTAAAAAGGGAATGCCACACAAACCTTCCATGGTTCTCAAGGTTGATGACCAATTCTTTTGGGAAGATGCTTTAGAGTCTCTCGAACGAAGAATCGAAGCTTTATTGCGTCTACATCCGTGTATTGATGGCATTTTTGGAGTCAATGAAGTTTATGCCTTGACCGCTATGAAAGTTGCTCAAAAAATGGGCTATATCATTCCAAAAGACATTCAGGTTATTGGATTTACCGATGGCGTACTCTCAAAGCATGCCTATCCTTCATTGACTTCAATAAAACAACATGGCAAGAATATGGGAAGAGAGGCTGCCCAAATGTTAATTCAACGTTTAGAATCAGATGATGAAAGACCGTTTGAAACTAAAGTGCTGCAAACAGAATTAGTCGAACGAGAATCTACCCAATTGCTAGGCTAAACAGTGTGTATTGTTATTATTTAATTTGAAAATTTTAGCTTTCTGGTTCATCTGTTTCAAATCTTTTATATATTGCACTTTCAAATTTTACTTTTTCACTTCTCACCTTAAAAGTAATTTTTGACAAGATTCTCTTGTCTTTCATATTTTAACTCAGCGCTATGTCGAACAAGCGAACTCTCAGTTTTTGGGAGATCTGGAACATGAGTTTTGGATTTCTTGGTATTCAGTTTGGTTTTGCCCTTCAGGGAGGATTCATGTCACGAATTTTTCAAACTTTAGGGGCAGATAAAGATGCAATTCCACTTTTGTGGATTGCAGCACCCCTAACAGGTTTACTTGTTCAGCCGATAATAGGCTATATGAGCGACCGTACTTGGAGTCCCAGATGGGGAAGGCGACGACCTTATTTTCTTATTGGTGCAGTTTTGAGCTCAATCACTCTTTTGCTTGTACCCCATTCTCCTGTGCTATGGATGGCCGCAGGTTTTTTATGGATATTAGATGCATCAATTAACATTTCTATGGAACCCTTTCGTGCATTGGTCGCTGATAAATTGCCAGAATCACAGCGTTCGAATGGTTTTGTCATTCAAACATTAATTATTGGAATTGGAACATGGGTGGCAAGTAATTTGCCCTGGTTTGTCTCTCAATTAGGTGTGAGTGATGCGGCGCCTCAAGGTGTTGTTCCAATGTCTGTAAAAGTAGCTTTTGCCATTGGAGCATTCGTCTTCTTAACTAGCATTATCATTACTGTTTTTACAACATCCGAATACCCTCCAGAAGATATCAAAGCTTTTGAAGAACAAAAGAATATCAAAAACAGTTTTATATCAGATATAATTAAACATGCCGCAAGTATGCCTAAGACCATGCTCAAATTAGGTGTTATTCAATTCTTCAGCTGGTTTGCCTTTTTTACAATGTGGAGTTTGGCTAACCCAGCGCTCACTGAACATGTGTTTCAAACCCCTGCGCCCATAGAGTCGCATTTTGATATGACGGATTCTGTGCAAGCCACGGCCTTTGACACTGCCAACACCTCATTTCAGAAATCATCCAATTTAGTCGGGTCATACATGGGCGTTTATGGTTTGTCTTCCATGATTTTTGCACTTGTATTGAGTTTTTTTACTGCTAAGATTAATATCAATCGCAAATATGTTCATATGGTATCGTTGATGCTTGGCGGAATTGGATTTCTTAGTATGTACTATATCACAGATCCGTCACAACTGACATGGTCCTTTGCTCTGATTGGTTTGTCATGGGGCAGTATTTTATCGATGCCTTATGCGATGTTGTCCAGTTCAGTCGATGAAAATAATATGGGTGTCTTTATGGGACTTTTCAATATGTTTATTGTAATTCCTCAAATCGTTGCAGCGCTTGGTGGGATTACACTTGTATCATCTTTGTTTGGTTCTGAAACAATAAACGCTATGCTGGTGGCTGGACTAAGCTTAATTATTGCAGGCTTGGCAAATTTCCTCATTTTCAATAAAAAAGCCATCTCATATCAAGCAGAATAAGAATGACAACTAAAGGGTTTATTTTTGATCTTGATGGCGTTATCGTTGATACGGCCAAGTATCATTTTTTGGCATGGAAGGATTTGGCGTCATCACTTGGAATTCCATTTACAGAAGCTCAAAATGAGCAACTCAAAGGAGTAAGTCGTGTAGAGTCGTTGAATAAAATATTGACCTGGGGAAATGTCACCATGAATCCAGAGCAATTTTCTTCATTAATGAATGAGAAAAATAAAGCTTATTTGACTTTTATAGATCAAATGACTGAGGACGAGATTCTACCAGGGGTTGTTCATCTCTTGGATAAGCTACTGGAAATGGGACAGAAAATTGCTTTAGGCTCTGCCAGTAAAAACGCAAAACTCATTTTAGAAAAAGTGAATTTGTTGGGCTATTTTGACTGTATTGTTGACGGCAATCACGTAAGCAAGGCGAAACCTGATCCTGAAGTATTCTTAAGAGGAGCAAGTGGACTTGGTTTGGAGGCTACCCAATGCGTCGTATTTGAAGATGCCGTTGCTGGAATTAAGGCTGCTAATGCTGCTCAGATGATTAGTATTGGCATTGGTAAAAGTGAATATTTATACGAGGCCGATTTGGTTCTGGTAGGTTTGGATCATTTAAGTGACGTCCTTTTAACGCATGTTATCAATGCATCATCAAAGAATAGTTTTAAAATCAATATTAAATAATTGTTTTACTTGCCATGCATCAAAATTATTTAAAGGCACATCCTTGGTCCATCATTGAGAAAGGATTTGACTCGGATCGCATAAAATCTTCGGAAAGTATTTTTAGCTTGGGAAATGGCGCCATGGGACAACGTGCCAATTTTGAAGAACGTTACAGCGGCCCTACATTTCGGGGGAGTTATATTGCTGGTGTTTATTATCCAGATAAAACAAGAGTAGGTTGGTGGAAAAATGGCTATCCAGAGTATTTCGCAAAAGTATTGAATGCTCCCAATTGGATTGGTATTGACGTGGAAATTGATGGCGAGCAGTTAGATTTGTTTACCTGTAAAAAGGTCAAAGATTTCTGTCGGGAGCTCAATATGAAAGAAGGCTGGTACAAACGAAGTTTTATAGCAGTTCTCCAAAATGATGTTGAGATTAATGTTGAGGTTTGTCGTTTTTTGAGCCTAAAATATGATGAAGTGGGCGCCGTTAAATACAGCGTAACACCATTGAGTGGTGCGGCCGAAATTATTTTCACACCCTATGTTGATGGTGGTATAAGTAATGAGGATTCCAATTGGGATGATGTCTTTTGGGATATCCAATCTTGCGGATTTGAAGGTGAAATGGGCTACGTCCAGTCAAAAACCAATAAAACAAATTTTCAGGTATGTACAGCCATGATCACCCAAGTACTTCTTGACGGCACTAAGGTTGATATACTAGCTGAAAAGCACGAAGCGCCAACGACTGTATCTCAGTGCTATACCATTCATGTTGATCAAGGTGAGACCGTATCATTAGAGAAATATGCTGGCTATACCACGTGCTTTCATCATGACCAAACGAAATTGGTTCAGGCATCAAAAAATGGGCTTGATAAAGCAGTTTTACTTGGATTTGAGGAACTACTCTTAATTCAAAAAAAATCGTGGTACGAAATATGGGAAACTTCTGACATCTCAATTGAAGGTGATATTAAAGCACAGCAAGGGATTAGATTTAATATTTTTCAACTCAATCAAACCTATCTTGGTAAAGATCCAAGACTCAACATTGGTCCAAAGGGCTTTACAGGCGAAAAATACGGAGGAAGTACTTATTGGGACACCGAAGCCTATTGCATACCTTTTTATCTGGCTACTAAAAGCCAAGCCGTTGCTGAAAACTTGTTAACCTACCGCCACAACCATTTAAGCCGTGCTATTGAAAACGCAGAAAAACTTGGCTTTAATTCTGGAGCCGCCTTATTTCCTATGGTAACCATGAATGGCGAAGAATGCCATAATGAATGGGAAATTACATTTGAAGAAATACACCGTAATGGGGCCATCGCTTTTGCTATACATAATTTTATCAGATATACTGCTGATTGGAATTATGTGATGGAAAAGGGGATAGACGTGCTTATCGGAATCGCACGATTTTGGGCTCAAAGAGCCACTTTTTCCCCAAAGAAAAACAAATATGTGATTCTTGGTGTTACTGGTCCAAATGAATATGAAAACAATATCAATAACAATTGGTACACCAATTACCTGGCAAAATGGTGTTTAGAATTTACAGCAAAAACGCTTGTCGAAATAGCCAAGAAAGATGAAGCGGCACATCAAAGAGCTACAGATAGAGCTGGATTGTCACAAAACGAACTTTCCCACTGGGAACAAATAACCAAAAACATGTATTTTCCCTATGATGAGAAATCACAAGTTTACCTTCAGCAAGATGGATTTTTAGATAAGGAATACCACAAGACAGTTGATCAGTTAAATCCTTCCGATCGGCCAATCAATCAGAAATGGAGTTGGGACCGCATTTTAAGGTCACCATACATCAAACAAGCCGATGTGCTGCAAGGATTCTATTTTTTTGAGGATCATTTTACCCATGAAGAGTTGGAACGTCATTTTGATTTTTACGAACCTCTAACGGTTCATGAAAGTTCTTTGTCACCATGTGTTCACAGTATCTTAGCAGCCAAATTGGGACGCATGGATCAGGCATACGACTTTTATCTCAGAACTTCTCGCTTAGATCTCGATGATTATAATAAAGAAGTGCATGAAGGTTTACACATTACGTCTATGGCAGGGACTTGGATGAGTATTGTGGAAGGCTTTGCAGGTATGCGGGTTCAAAATGACACCCTTGCCTTTAACCCTCAAATCCCCAAAGATTGGACATCGTATTCATTTAAAGTTAATTTTAGAGGAACGATAATTACTGTTCAGGTTAATCAATCATCTGTTAAAGTAAAAACGGATTCTGAGTCTAAGTTAATTATTTTGATCAATGGTGATCAATTGACAGTATCAATTAAGGAACCGAAAATAATTCAATTATGAGATATTTATTGCTGTTAGTGCTAGTTTGGTCTTGCCAAGAGACTAATAATGAGAAATCTGAAGACCTAAACATGACACCATCTGAGGCAAGTTCACAAAATCAACTCGCTCATGTAGAACCACCCAATTGGTGGGTAGGTTTTCAAAACACCAATTTGCAATTATTAATTCATCATGAAAATATTGGAGTTTCAAAGGTTCATCTTGACTATTCCGGTGTTAGCTTGAATAAAGTTAATAAGGCAGATAGTCCAAATTATCTTTTTTTAGATTTGACAATAGATGCTTCTACTCAACCAGGGATACTTAACATTACATTTGATTTTGAAGATGGTAGTACCATAAATTATCCCTACGAACTTCAAGAACGCAACCTGACTTCGGATCAATTTACAGGTTTCGACAGTAGTGATGTTATTTATCTCATTACACCCGATCGTTATGCAAATGGTGACTACAACAATGATTTTGTGCCTGGTATGAAAGAACAAGGTGTTGACCGAAACGATGATTATGCAAGGCATGGTGGCGATATAAAAGGCATTATTGATCATCTTGAATATATCAGTGATATGGGATTTACAGCGATTTGGCCAACCCCGGTTTTAGAAAATGATATGCCCCAAGCCTCCTACCACGGTTATGCTATTACAGATTTGTATCAAATTGATTCTCGTTTTGGTACTTTGACGGATATGAAAAATTTAGCTGCAAATATTCATCAAAAAGGCATGAAATTTATCATGGATCAAGTGGCTAATCATTGTGGTTTAGAACATTGGTGGATGTCCGATTTGCCATTTAAAGACTGGATTAACTATCAAGAAAATTTTGAAGCCAATGTCAATGATTGGAGTAATGATAAGACCATCCACTCCAACCACAGAAGAACGACCAATCAAGACCGATATGCCTCAAAATTAGACCAACAAGGCATGGAATTTGGGTGGTTCGTCAAGGATATGCCAGACCTCAATCAGAGTAATCCATTTATGGCCAAATATATCATACAAAACAGCATTTGGTGGATTGAAACGCTTCATTTGAATGGTATCAGACAAGATACCTATCCCTATCCAAACAAATATTTCATGGCTGATTGGGCTGGTGCTATAATGACTGAGTACCCTAATTTTAATATCGTAGGAGAGGAGTGGAGTTATAATCCTTTAATAGTGGCCTATTGGCAAGATGGTCATCAAAATTCAGATGGTTATAAATCCAATTTAAAATCGATTATGGATTTCCCTATGCAAAAGGCTATTGTGGATGGATTGAATGAACCTGAATCATGGGATCAAGGGTTGGTAAAATTATACGAGGGTTTGGCCAATGATTTTGCCTACAATTCTCCAAAAGACCTTTTGGTATTTCTTGGGAATCATGATATGAGTCGAATTTACACACAATTAGGTAGAGATATTACCAATACTAAAATGGCACTTGGTTATATGCTGACTATGCCGCGTATCGTGCAAATGTACTATGGCACAGAAATATTAATGGATGACTCTGCAAAACCTGGAGACCATGGTTTAATCAGAACGGATTTTCCAGGAGGATGGGAAGGCGATGAGGTAAATGCCTTTACTGGCGATCAATTGACACTCGATCAAAAGTCTATGCAATTATATATCAAACAATTGTTGAACTACCGAAAAAACAGTTTTGCAATTCATAATGGATCCACCATACATTTTTTCCCAGAACGGGGCATATATGTTTTGTCCAGATCATACGAAAATGAAACGGTTGTCACCATATTAAATAAAAATGAGGAAACAATTGAATTGAAGCTAAATCGTTTCAGTGAGCTTGGGCTTACAGGAAAGACGCTGAGAAATATTATCACCAAAGATGATATCATTTGGAAGGACACGCTCCGTCTTGACAAACGTGGCGTTATTATTTTGACCACTAAATTTTAATAGAATGATCCTATTTCGATTGATTTTGATTTGTTTTGTGACCTGCTTCTTGTCTTGTAAAAATGCTAAACCAATAATTACTGCTAATGCGGTGGCAATGAATTTGACATCAGGGAAAATAATGCGAGTAGAAAATTTTCCATCAAAATTTGTGACATCGCGTCATGTGGACATATGGCTTCCAAACGATTATTCTGAATCAAAAACATACGCTGTGCTTTACATGCATGATGGTAAGATGTTATTTGACGGCACTGATACTTGGAATCATCAAGAATGGGGTATCGATGAAGCTATGTCAACTTTAGTATCTTCTGGAATAATCCGTGATGTTATAGTGGTAGGAGTGTGGAATGTGCCTGAAGAAAGACATGCCGATTACTTTCCCCAAAAAGCATTTGACTATTTGTCGGAGAGTGATAAGAACACGGTTTTGGCGGATGCAGGGAAATCTCAATTGAGTATCGCAGAGCGATTTTCTGCCGATAATTATTTGAAGTTTTTAGTCAAAGAATTGAAACCTTTTATTGATACAACATTTTCAACCCATTCAGACCTTCAAAATACATTTATTGCTGGATCAAGTATGGGAGGTTTGATTTCCATGTATGCGGTATGCGAATACCCAGAGGTTTTTGGAGGTGCTGCATGTTTGTCAACACATTGGCCAGGTGTAGCACCATCTGAAAACAATCCTGTACCAGATGCAATTTTTAAATATATGAATGACCATATGCCCAAAGCTGACAAGCATAAAATGTATTTTGACTACGGAACCGAAACCTTGGACACCTATTATCAAAAGTATGCTCCTCGTGTCGATGTGCTCATGGTTTTAAAGGGTTACGAAAAGGATGATTTTAAAAATCTAAAATTTATAGGTGACGCACATGATGAGAATTCATGGCAGAACCGCATCGATCAACCATTAACCTTTTTATTGAGCAAGTACCCATGAATAAAAAACCCTACATTTTTTTCATCTTTTACTGTTTCTCTGTATCAGTAATTGCACAAAACCCAAACCGATTTTTTGAGGATGTATATAAGACACCTCAAGGATTAGATGTCGTTGTAAGTGATGGCCTTTATAAATTGAAATTTTATTCTCAAGAAATCATCGAAACGGCCTTTATTCCAAAGGATCAAAGTTATGTTGATGCCTCACATGCGGTTGTTATGACACCTGAAAATGTCAAGACGATACTGATTCAAAAGGAAAATAATATCGTTTTAAAATCTGATGGTCTTTCTGTTAAGATTCAAAAAGTGCCATTCCAGATATCCTATTGGTATAACGGCAATCAAATCATTTCTGAAAAATCGGGATATTTTAAAACTCCAACTCATGAGACATTGCAGTTTAATCTAACTACAGATGAAGTGCTTTACGGCGGAGGTGCTCGGGCGTTAGACATGAATCGGCGTGGGCATAAGTTGGAACTATACAACCGTGCGCATTATGGCTACGAAACCGAAAGTGAGTTGATGAATTATACCATGCCTCTTGTTTTGTCTTCAAAAAAATACATGATTCATTTTGACAATGCGCCAATCGGTTTTTTGGATCTTGACAGTACACATGATAACACCTTAACTTATGGTACTATTTCTGGGAGGAAAACCTATCAGGTCGTGGTTGGTAATTCGTGGGAACGTTTGATTGATAATTATACAGATTTAACTGGAAAACAACCTATGCCTCCACGATGGATCTTAGGCAATTTTTCTAGTCGCTTTGGTTACCATTCACAAGCTGAAACCGAGTACACTGTAAATCAATTTGAGAAAGAGGGAATTCCTTTGGATGCCGTGATTCTTGACTTGTATTGGTTTGGCAAAGATATTCAAGGCACTATGGGAAATTTAGAGGTCTATAAAGACTCATTTCCAGATATGGTTGGCATGATCAAACGCTTTAAGCAGAAGGGTGTCAAAACAGTATTAATTACCGAACCATTCGTTTTGACCACTTCTAACCGTTGGGAAGAAGCTGTGCATAACAACGTACTTGCCAAAGACTCAATTGGAAACCCTTTTACGTATGATTTCTATTTTGGAAATACTGGACTGATAGACATTTATAATCAAGATGCTAAACGATGGTTTTGGAATATTTATAAGGATCTTATTGATATTGGTGTTGATGGTATTTGGGGCGATTTAGGTGAGCCAGAGGTGCATCCGTCAGGGCTATTGCACGCCACTGGAACTGCGAACGAACTGCATAATGTTTATGGTCATGATTGGTCC
>Ga0206131_10000527_pt1 | contig 52978 bp, 53 predicted proteins | sample Helgoland_Spring_FD_148636 | JGI IMG/M metagenome (GOLD analysis project Ga0206131, IMG submission 148636) | Pelagic subsurface seawater microbial communities from Kabeltonne, Helgoland, North Sea - Helgoland_Spring_Bloom_20160517_1 | ecosystem: Environmental > Aquatic > Marine > Epipelagic ... | reverse complement strand
TAATCAATTTCAGCAAAAGCTGAACCCTATTTGCTATACTTTGCTAAAGCAAAGCCTCGCCCATAGGGAAATTGATTACAACGTCCCCGCTAAACCAAATTAACGTTTTATTTGGGTATGGACGTTGCAGCTATGGCTGGATAAAGTAGCCAAGTGTTGGCTACAACTGAAAACAACAATGCGCTAAAACGTAATTTGGTAAGGTTCTAATTGTCTTTTGAATATTCGAGTAAACTCGGATATTCAAAATCCCGAACCTCACTCCGTTTAGCGGGGACGTTGTACAACATTTGAGAAACCCAGAAAATGAACTAAAACATATGAATAGATTATTACTAATACTGCTTATACTACCAATGATTGGATTTGCACAAAATACAATTACTGGAAAAATAGTTGGACAGGCCAATGAACCAATTGAGTATGCAGAAGTTATTTTGCATACTTTGGATTCTATTGCAATAAAATCTGAACTAACAAATGAAGAAGGTGTCTTTACCTTTAAAGATATAGCCAGAGGAACTTATAAATTAAACATACAATACTTTTCTCAAAATATTTTCTCAAAAATAATAAAATTAGAGGGCAGCCTTGATTTAGAAACTATTATTACAGATGCTGGTCTTAACCTTAGTGAAGTAGTAATCACAGGGAAAAAACCGTTGATTGAAAGAAAAGTAGATAGATTAGTTTTTAATGTAGAAAATTCTGTTGCAGCAACTGGGGGTAATGGATTAGATGCTCTAAAACTTACACCAAGAATAAAAGTACAAAATGATGAAATTTCTATGATAGGAAAAGGCAGTGTTGCTGTATTAATTAATGATAGAATTGTACCAATGTCTGGTACAGATTTGGCTACTTATCTTAAATCACTTAATGCAGAAGATATTAAAAGTATTGAAGTAATCTCAAATCCCCCTGCAAAATATAGTGCTGAAGGCAATAGTGGTTTAGTTAATATTGTTTTTAAAAAATCTAAAAATGATGCTTGGAATGCATCATTAAGAAGTATTTATCAACAAGGTTAGGTTTAGCCTATAAAGTTAATGATAAATTATTGACAGGCTTCACCTATAATTATATAAATAGCAAACCTTTAATAAAAGAAGTTGACAAAACTACGCTAACCAATCCTTCAAATAGTGTGCTAGATTCTTTAATAACAACTTTAGGTAGCAATGAGTATGACAAAACACTAAATTCTTTAAATTATCATCTAATTTACGATATAGATACGATTGGCAGAAAACTATCTCTTGATTTTGATTACTTTAATTATAAACATGAAACCAATAGAGTCTTTAATACACAATCATTCTTTCCGAATAATCAACCTATTCCAAACAGTTTAGAAGAGGCAAGAAATTTTGGAAACCAAGATATTCAAAATTACTCTGTAAACCTTGATATGGAACACCCAACCGATTGGGCAACTTATAATTATGGAGCAAGATTATCCTTTACTGAAACAGATAATTTATTTAACTATTTTGATATAATAGATGAAGATGAAATATTAAACCCAAACTTTAGTAATCAGTTTGATTACCAAGAAAACACCCAAGCCTTGTATTTTAGTGCCAAAAAAAGTTTTTTAGAAAAATGGGACGCAAAAATAGGTTTTAGATATGAGTTTACCCAAACAGATGGGGTTTCCCAAACGTTAAACCAAAACAACGCAAATGATTATTCCAAACTTTTCCCAACGGCATATTTATCCTACACGCCCAACGATAACCATTCTTTTAGTGTAAATTATGGCAAAAGAATAAGCAGACCTAACTTCAATTTTCTCAACCCATTTAGATTTGTATACAACCCATATTCCTATTCAGAGGGTAATCCGTTTTTACAGCCTGCATTTACAGATAACATAGAATTTGAATATGCCTTTAAAGACAACCTAATCACCAATATTTATTATTCCTTTACCGATGATGATTATTAACAAGTTACCATAATTGATGCCATTACCAATGTGCAACAAGTAGTACCATTAAATTTTATTTCAAATAAAATGTATGGCATTACTCAAACTTTTATTTTCAAACCTGCAAAATGGTGGGATGTTAATGCATCTGCCGATGTGTATTACAGTGATACCAAATCCAAAATTCCCGTGACTCTTCAATTTTTAAGTGGTTGGAGTGGTGAATTTGCCATTTCAAACAATTTTACCTTAAACTCAAATAAGACATTTTTAGCCAACTTAAATTATAATTATACAACAAAAGGAGTTGATAATCTTGATTATAATTCTAGTGCCAATCAGCTAGATATAGCACTTAAATGGCTGCTACTAGATAAAAGTCTAATAATTAGCTTATATGCAAATGACATGTTAAGTTCTAATAGATTTACTTACACATCATTTTCAAATGGTATAGAGAATTCTTTTAGAAATTATTATGATGAGAGATTTTTTAGAATTGGTGTAATTTACAATTTTGGTAAAATATTTAATATAAATAATAGAGAAAACAAAAATCAAGACGAATATAACAGAACAAATTAAAAATATTCTTGCAAGAATAGTCCGATGAGGTATTAATGACTATAAAATATGTGTAAGCTTCTCCCAAAACTGAACTGTTTAAAAGTATAAAAAAGGTATTAATTTTAAACCGTAATTATGAGAAGAAGTAAATTGGTAGGTTGGGTCTGGAAACAGTTGTTTTAATAATTTCGTATCTTTGTAAAGGTTTTTTTAAAACGAGTTTTTGTTGTTCAAAACAATATTTACAAAAGTGGTTTTTATACCACTGGTTTTTTTACTGTTAATTTCGGTGAGTCTTGCGCCGAGGGCAGAATCGTCATCTTTTTTATTGTCGGCTTGCGAATTACCGCACAATGAGCCACAACCTGAGGTTATTGTTGAAAAGCCGTTTAATTACTGGCGTACACCTGTCTTAGGAAAGGGTTATATTGGCTTTAGAGAAGCTCTTGCATTTAAGGAGTCTCGAGGTGATTATAGTTGTGTTAATAAATATGGCTATTTAGGTAAATACCAGTTTAGTCCAAACACTTTAAAATTGATTGGAATTCAAACGCCTTATTCCTTTTTGAGTCAGCCAATTCTTCAAGAAAAGGCTTTTCTGGCAAACGCAATTCGGAATAAATGGGTTCTTAGACGCTACATCAAACGCTATGCCGGTACTTATGTAAACGGTGTTTATATTACAGAATCAGGAATGATTGCTGCCGCTCATTTGGCTGGACCTGCCAATGTAAAGCGGTTTTTTAACTCTACTGGCCAAACAGATTTTAAAGATGCTTTTGGAACAAAATTATCCCATTACTTAAAAAGGTTTTCAGATTATGATACTTCTGAACTTCCAGCCATCCAAAAGCCTAAAGCGAATCAATTATAAAAAGTATCGCCAAGTATAAATATACATGGTCTTTTAGTCAAATCAATCTTTTGCTTTTTCCATTTAGCAATTGACTTTGAACCTATATATTCTTGGGTAGAAGTAAGGTCGCAAGCAATGCAAAGCATGGTTTCTTCTTGACATGATTTTTGTAAATCTTCAAACATTCCTTGACTCCGATAAGGTGTTTCAATAAAAATTTGCGCCTCTTGACCTTCATAAACATAGCGTTCAAGGCGCTTTATTTCCATTTTACGGTCTTTTTTATCTATTGGGAGGTATCCATTAAACTTAAATTTTTGGCCATTAAATCCAGAAGACATCAATGCTAGTAAAATTGAAGACGGTCCAACCAACGGCTTGACTGTGATATTACGATGGTGTGCCAAAGCTACCACCTCACTTCCTGGATCTGCTATTGCGGGACATCCAGCCTCGGACAATAATCCAACAGAATGACCTTGTTGGCAAGGATTCAAAAAGTTTGGAATCTCCGACTGGTAAGTATGTTTGTTCAACTCAAACAATATGAGATCGGATTGATTTTTGGTTGGACAGATGGATTTGATAAATTTGCGGGCTGTTTTTTCGTTTTCAACGATAAAATGATTTAACGAATCAACAACTTCAAAAATTGATTGGGGAAGTGTATGAGCCATTTCATCACCTCCAATCGGAGTAGGAATCAAAAACAATTTTGGTGTTGACATGAGCAGTCAATATTAAATGGCTCGCTACAGAGATAACTTTTTTGTTAAATCTTCAACATACTTTCTGAATTGCTTGTCAGTTGCAAATAAATTATCAACTGTTTTACAAGCGTGAAGAACGGTTGCGTGATCTCTTTTGCCAATTTGAGAGCCAATACTGGCCAAAGAGGCTTTGGTGAATTTCTTTGCAAAAAACATAGCCAATTGACGTGCTTGAACAATATGACGTTTACGTGTTTTTGATCTTAAGGTATCCACATCCATTTGGAAATAATCTGAAACCACTTTTTGGATATAATCTATGGAGACTTCTCGTTTGGTGTTTTTAACAAATTTTTCAACCACTGTTTTGGCCAATTCCAAAGTAATTTCCTTTTTGTTAAAAGATGACTGCGCGATCAATGATATAACTGCACCTTCAAGTTCTCTAACGTTTGTTTTAATATTTTTAGCAACATACTCGACAATGTCATCTTCCATCTCAACACCATCTCTATAAAGTTTATTCTTTAAAATAGAAACTCGAGTTTCAAAATCTGGATGCTGTAATTCAGCAGATAACCCCCATTTAAATCGCGACAATAAACGTTGCTCGATATCTTGCATATCAACTGGCGCCTTATCACTAGTCAGTACAACTTGTTTTCCGTTTTGATGTAAATGATTAAAAATATGGAAGAACACATCTTGTGTTCCAGTTTTTCCAGATAAAAATTGGACATCATCTATGATTAAAACGTCAATGATTTGATAAAAATGGATAAAATCGTTCCGGTTATTTTTCTTGACGGCTTCTATATACTGTTGCGTGAATTTCTCGGCAGAAATATAAAGCACTGTTTTTTCGGGATATTTGTCTTTAATAGCAATTCCAATGGCATGAGATAGGTGGGTCTTGCCTAATCCAACACCACCAAAAATCAATAGTGGATTGAAAGATGTTCCTCCAGGTTTATTAGCAACTGCCATACCAGCGTTACGCGCTAAACGATTAGAATCGCCTTCAAGAAAATTATCAAATGAATAGTTTGGGTTTAACTGAGACTCTATTTTTACATTTCGAATTCCAGGTATGATAAATGGATTTTTAAGTTGAGGACTTTTATTTTCTAAGGGTAAACTTGCTTCTTGGTGAGCGATTACTGATTGGTTAGCGCTCGGAATTCGTTCTGTGAAAGGTAATTTGTTACCATAAGTGTTCTCCATTTTAATGATATAAACCAATTTGGCTTGATTGCCAAGTTCTTTGGTTAATGCCATTTTTAAAATTTTAACATAATGCTCCTCAAGCCATTCGTAGAAAAACTTACTTGGCACTTGGATACTAAGGACATTTCCTTCTAATTTAACTGGCATAATGGGCTCGAACCAAGTTTTATATGCCTGAGGTTGTATATTGTCATTAAGAAAAGACAGACAGTTTGTCCATACCGATTGTGCAGTTTCTTTCATTTTTTATTCTAAAAATGTTTGTTTTTAAATGGTGGTAATTCACATTTGGTATGGGGAGCCGGTTGGAGAATTACGTTGACAAAAATGGGGGAAAAATTTTTAATAAAAAAAAAAAAAGGTGTTGGATTTTCACTTTTTTTTCTGTAATTGACTTCGCTAAACTATTATGATAAAAAAAACATATGATACATTCAATGATAACTCGTGTAAGATACGCAGAAACAGATCAAATGGGAGTGGTTCATCACGGTAATTATGCCTTGTACTTTGAAATGGCCAGAATTGAATGGCTCAGACAAATTGGAGTGTCCTATAAAGAGATGGAAGAAAGCGGCGTGATTCTACCCGTAGTTAATATGACAACTAATTATCATTATCCACTTGAATATGATGACCAAATTACCATAACAACACGCTTGGTAAAATTACCAACGGCATCAATGGTCTTTCATTTTGAAATTTTTAACGAAAATAAGAAGCTTTGCAGTTCCGCCGAAGTTACCTTAGTTTTTCTTGATCATCAAAGCCGAAAACCTATGCGTTGTCCAGTTGAATTATTTGAACTTATTAAAACTGTAGCCGCCTAAAAAAGCGAAACTAGAGCAATCGCTATGACTGCTAACGTAATCCCTAGCCAATTCGATGCGCTCAATTTTTCTTTAAAAAGTAGGAGACCTAAAACAGTGGTAAGGCCAACAATTCCAACATTATTGATGGTGAAAATTGCAGAGCTTTCAATGCCTCTAAATTGAAAAGCTCTAATGAGGTAGTATAATGAGAAATAATTCACCACGCCAAGAACTAACCCTCCGATGACGGTTTTAAGGTTGAGTGATATTTTTTGTTTTTTTGAAAGTAACAAGCTTAATCCAACACCTAAAATACCTGCCCATAAAAATATTGTTGCAGAAAAGACAGCGACATTGTCTTTTGACACTGCTGTTTTTTCTAGATATTTCAATGTTGTATCAATCACACCCGATCCCATAAATAATAACAGTGGTAATAATAAGTTATGGGACGTGATGACGGATCCTTTTGTTTTTGTTGCAGTGAGATAAACAGAACACAAGGCTATTAGGATTCCAATTATTTGAATCAGAGATAAGGCTTCTTGATAGAAAATAACTGAAAATAGAATTGGAATTATCACACTCATTTTTCCAGAAACAGAAGCTACTGAAAGACCGTGTTGTTGAGAGGTGAGCCCCATCACGTTAAAAACTGAAATAAATAGAAATCCCAGAATGATGACGCCTTTAAACCATGGTGCTTCGATTATAGAGTATACAGACACGTCGCCTGAAAAAGTCAGATAACCTACCAATGCTGCCGTGAAATAATTCACCACAATAGCATGGAGTGTATTTATTTGGTGTCTTTGAAAATATTTAAATATCACAAAGAGTCCAGTTGATGCAATAATACTGAGAAATAAATCTGTCACTTGATGATGATTTTATTTGTTATTTAAATAATGATGCAGGCAATCGTTTAGAATGGCTTTTTTTTCCGGTTTGACAGATGTTATTTTTGGTGATGATAGCCCTGTGTTCAAAGCCCGATCATTAATAAAAACTAAGGCTTCATCCCAGTTGTTCTCAGTGATAAAAGAATTAAGGATTTGTCTGCCACCTTCTACAATGAGACTACTAATGTTTTTTTTAACCAAATAATCACAAAGCTGAGGGGTAACTGGTTGAGAAAAATCAATCATATTTGACCCTATGAGTTCCGCAGAAGCTTTATCATCGAAAGTACTTAGTAACGATTGGTTTCCGCTCTGACTTAAAACAAAACGTTTTGGATTTTTTCCATACCAAAATCTTGCTGTGAGCTGAGGATTGTCATTAAAAACGGTGTTTGCCCCAACGAGTATGGCTTCATTTTCTGTTCTTAATTTATGACTTAATTGCTGACTGTATATGTTGCTAATCCAATATGGACGATTTGATTTTTTGACTAATGGTGCCATATAGCCATCCGCACTTTCTGCCCACTTTAAAGTAATATAAGGTCTTTTTTTAGATTGAAAAGTCAAAAATTGACGATGAACTTTCTGGCATTCTGATGCACAAATTCCAACAGTAACCTTAACACCTGCCTCTTTTAATTGTTCGACACCCTGTCCAGACACCTTTGGATTTGGATCTAGGCAACCAATAATCACATGTTTGATATTATTATTAATGATGGCATCTGTGCATGGTGGTGTTTTTCCATGATGACAACAGGGCTCTAATGTCACATATAATGATGCACCATGCAGGAATGATTGGTCAGTCACAGAATTTAGGGCATTTACTTCGGCATGTAAACCACCATATGGGCTGGTATATCCTTCTCCAATAATACTATTATTCTTAACTATCACGCATCCGACCGAAGGATTGGGTGCAGACAAAGGGCGTCCAATATTGGCCAATTGGATGCAGCGCTCCATGAAATATTCATGTGAAAATTTTGATTGTTGTTTTGCTGTCAATAGTAAGAAAAGTCAGTTAGGTTTTTTACCTTTATGAGCCAAAAATAACCAAATATATAATGGCTGCAACCTATCAAATTAGAGAAATCGAAATCACGGATAATGTTGAGATTAAATCGGTTATTCAAAACTTGTTTATTGAAATGAATTTACCATTGGTAGGTACCGCATATTCTGATCCTGAACTCAATGATATGTTTGCAGTGTATAATGACAATAGATCCATTTATTATGTCGTCTCTGATGGCTGTAAAGTTTTTGGAGGTGGTGGTATACGACAATTAGAAGGTGCAGATGAAACCTATTGCGAATTGCAGAAACTATATTTTTCACCTCAAATTCGCGGACTTGGTTTTGGCAAACAAGTCATAAAAGCTTGTTTGGATTTTGCTTTAACGGCAGGATACCAACATTGCTACCTTGAAAGTAAGGCTGAACTTCATGCCGCCATTAATCTTTTTAGAGAAAATGGATTTATGCCTATTGATGCACCAATAGGCAATACAGGTCATCATGCTTGCGAAGTGCAAATGCTCAAATCATTACTATGAGTTTGAAAACCGTTCGTCAAAAATTCCATGATAGGCTGGATCCAATTTATGGTATAAACGAAGTCAGCGCCTTGTTTGATTTATGTTGTGAACAATATTTGTCGTTGAATAAGGTAGATCAACTGATCAGTATTGACAGAATCTTGAGTTCCGCCGAGATAGACAAGCTGGATCATGTAATAGGGAAGTTGGAAATTCATAGACCCATTCAGTATGAAATTGGTCATGCCTATTTTTATGGTTTGACTTTAATTGTGAACGAATCCGTTCTTATCCCTCGTCAAGAAACAGAGGAGCTTGTATCTTGGGTGTTAGAAGATTATCCTTTAAATACTCAATTAAGTCTATTAGATCTTTGCACAGGAAGTGGCTGTATTGCTTTGGCGATTAAGTCATCTAGACCAAATTTTAGAGTTATTGGCGCTGATATTAGCGAGGCAGCTCTAATTGTTGCAAATAAAAACGCTTCACGTCATGCTTTGGATGTAACTTTTAAAAATCAAGACGTTTTAAGTTTAGATTTCAGTGACCATGAATTGTATGACGTAATAGTTTCAAATCCGCCTTATGTGCTTGAGTTAGAAAAGTCTTTAATGGGTAACAATGTGCTCAATTTTGAACCTCATATAGCGCTTTTTGTGCCGAACGATAATCCTTTATTGTTTTATTTGTCCATTGCAACTTATGCATCTAAAGCTTTGAAAGTAGGGGGGGCTCTCTATTTTGAAATAAATGAAAAGCAGGGAACAGAAATGATCGCTATGTTAGAAAATATCGGATTTGACGGTGTGGTTTTAAAAAAAGATCTAAATGGAAAACATCGGATTATAAAATGTTTAAAACGTAATGCTTAACTTGTAAAACAAATTAAATTGACTTAAATCCTTATGACCATAGCAGAACAAATCGCTCAGCTTCGGACAGAACTCAACAGACATAATCATGATTATTATGTTTTAGATGCACCAGCAATAAGTGATTTTGAGTTTGATCAAAAATTAAAACGACTTTTAGATCTGGAATTAACCTATCCAGAATTCGATGATCCAAACTCTCCAACTAAAAGGGTTGGGGGAGGCGTTACTTCTGGCTTTGAAACTGTTCCTCATCGCAGTAGGATGTATTCCTTGGACAATTCATACTCTAAACAAGACTTATTAGATTGGGAAACCAGAATCAAAAAAATTATTGGTGACACTGTGGAATATACATGTGAATTGAAGTATGATGGCGCCTCAATTAGTTTGACTTATGAACATGGCAATCTTGTGAGAGCGGTTACTCGTGGTGATGGTGTCCAAGGTGATGATGTTACCGCTAACATTAGAACCATACATTCTGTTCCTTTACAAATCAATCCGCCATTTCCTGACATATTTGATATTCGAGGCGAAATTATTTTACCTATTGCAGGATTTTTGGAGATGAATAAAATGAGAACAGATAAAGGGGAAGAGCCATATCGCAACCCCCGTAATACAGCTTCTGGCAGTTTAAAACTGCAGGATAGTCGTGAGGTAGCAAAAAGACCATTGGAGTGTTTATTGTACAGTGTAGTCGGGTCAGAATTGTATACTGATACCCAATTTGGAAGTCTAGAACTGGCTCGTAACTGGGGATTTAAAGTTCCAGAGTTTAACAGTCACGCTAAAGATATGTCTTCGGTTTTTCAATTTATAGATTATTGGGATGTCAATAGACAAAATTTACCATATGAAATTGATGGTGTTGTAGTTAAGGTTCATAATTTGAAGCATCAAGAGCAATTGGGTTATACTTCAAAATCACCTCGATGGGCCATAGCCTATAAATTTCAAGCTGAGCAAGCTATGACAAGGCTTGAACATATTTCGTACCAAGTTGGTCGAACAGGAGCCATTACTCCAGTGGCAAATTTGAGTCCAGTTGAGTTGGCAGGGACAACTGTAAAACGCGCATCCCTGCACAATGCTGATCAAATTACGAAATTGGATGTGCGTATTGGCGATATGGTATATGTGGAAAAAGGTGGAGAGATCATTCCTAAAATAGTTGGTGTAGCTATGGAATTGCGCCATCCTGATGCACAACAGCTCGAATATATATCAACCTGTCCAGAGTGTCAAACTGAATTGATAAGGAATGAAGGAGAAGCACATCATTACTGTCCTAATATTGATCATTGTCCGCCTCAAATTATCGGTCGTATAGATCATTTCATCAGTCGTAAGGCTATGGATATTGATGGATTAGGTGGTGAAACTGTTGCCCTACTTGTTGATAATGGGCTAATTAAAAATTATGCTGATCTCTATACTCTCGACAAAGCTCAATTATTACCACTTGAACGGATGGCGGACAAGTCTGCAGAGAATTTAATAAAGGGAATTTTAAAGTCAAAAGAACGGCCTTTTCACAGGGTACTGTTTGCTCTTGGAATTCGCTTTGTAGGTGAAACCGTAGCACAAAATCTGGCTACGCACTTTAAGTCTATAGACGCTCTGATTGCAGCGAATAAAGAAACCCTCTTGGCGGTAGATGATATTGGCGAACGTATTGCCGATAGTGTCATAAAATTTTTCTCTGAAGACGCTAATGTTAAAATGATTGAAAAACTTAAGTCTTTCGGGTTGCAATTTTCTGGACAGCAAGATATTGAAACCATCTCCGATAAACTTAGTGGTCGTAGCATTGTGGTAAGTGGTGTTTTTGAGCGTATCTCGAGAGATGATCTGAAAAAACTTATTGAGCAACACGGTGGAAAGGTGGTTGGAAGCATTTCCTCCAAGACGGACTTTGTTGTAGCTGGTGATAATATGGGGCCAACTAAGCGCGTAAAAGCAGAAAAACTTGGTATTCCTCTTAAAACCGAAAATGATTTTCTTTTAGAATTTGAATATCAAGGTAATACCTCAGCACGAAAAAATATATGACTCTCTGACGATTTAGTTACATTTGTTTAAATATTTAAAAATTATGTTTGTCAAGCATTGGAAAAATAGATCTATCAAAAAGCAAATTGATCGCTTGCTGGCTAGACAGGCATACCCATTTCGTCCAGGAGTTATTCATACTGTTGGAATTATTTATGATGCTTCAGTCAACAGTTCTCCAAAACAACTAATTGAAAAATTAGGGTCTTTGGGAATGCGTCCTAACCAAATAAAATCTATAGGACTATTGCCTGATGATACGCCAAATCCAAACAGTTGGGATAGTTTTTTTACTGCCAAAGATTTTGGATGGAATGGGGTGCATCACAATCCTGCGCTTAAAGCTTTTTCTGATGATGATTTTGACTTGCTCATCTCATATTTTGAAAATGATTCTTGGCCTTTAATTATGGCAACAGCTCTTTCAAAGGCTAATTTTAAATTAGGTTTTATTCCTTCCCAAGAGAAAAGTTTTGACCTAATTATTGATGTTAAAATCTCACAAACTGATTTATTAGTCGAAGAAATCAAGAAGTACTTAACCCAACTAAACAAATTACCCAATGGACGCTATTAAAGGAATGGGTGTGGCACTGGTCACGCCATTTAACAAAGATGGAAGTGTTGATCATCATGCACTCCAAGATATTGTAAATTTCAACATTGATAATGGCACTAATTACCTTGTTGTTTTAGGCACAACCGCAGAAAGTGCCACCCTTTCAATTCAAGAGCAAGAAGAGGTTAAATCAACTATTGAGACCGCGAATAATAACAGATTGCCTCTTGTTTTGGGCATTGGAGGAAATAATACTGCCGCAGTCGTAGAAAAACTTCAGTCTACCGATTTAAGTAACTATGTGGCCATTCTTTCGGTTTCTCCTTATTACAATAAACCTACTCAAGAGGGAATTTATCAACATTTTAAATGTATCGCAGAGGCTTCGCCTAAACCAGTTATACTGTACAATGTTCCGGGGCGTACTTCTAAAAATATTGAACCACAAACTGTATGTCGATTGGCTGTTGAGTTTGATAATATCGTGGGCATAAAAGAAGCAGCAGGAGATATGGTTCAGGCTTTAGAATTGTTACGGACTGTGCCAAAAGGTTTTCTCGTTATTTCAGGAGATGATATGATAACCTTGTCAATGATACAAGCGGGAGGTGCTGGAGTTATTTCGGTTATTGGAGAAGCTTTTCCAAAGGCGTTTTCAACGATGGTGACCAATGGATTAAATGGAAATCACAAAGATGCTTTGAAAATTCATTTTGCTATTATGCCACTGATTGATTTGATTTTCAAGGAAGGAAATCCTGCTGGTGTTAAGGCGGTATTCGAGCAATTGAAATTGGCAAATGACACCGTTCGGTTACCCTTAGTGTCTGCGTCATCTCAATTGAAATTAGAGATTACTCATGCGATGTCTTTATTTGCTGCAATTTAATATTTTAAATTCCGTTTAATATACCTACTTTTGCCATCCATTTGTTATGAAGAAAAATTTCTTTTTTGTTTTTATTTTAATCGCTGTTCTTTCGGCATGCAGTCCATACCAGCGCGCCTTTAAATCTGAAGATATAGGTGAGAAATTCTCCTTGGGAACTGAATTGTACGAAGCTGGGAAATACCGCAAAGCCAGTCGGCTTTTCGAACAAATTGTACCTCAATACCGAGGGAAACCCCAGGCTGAGAAGTTGATGTATATGTATTCTTATACATTTTACCATGATAAACAGTATTATAATGCTAACTATCAAATGGAGCGCTTTGTAGAATCGTATCCAGAAAGTGAAAAGGCAGAAGAGATTGCTTTCATGGCCGCGAAAAGCTATTATCACTTGTCACCGAGATATAGTCGTGATCAATCTGACACGAAAACGGCCTTAGAAAAACTTCAGATATTTATTAATCAATATCCTGAAACAGAATTTTTAGCTGAAGCCAATAAGTGTATCAGAGAGTTAGATTATAAGTTAGAGCGCAAGGCTTTCGAGATCGCAGAACTTTATTTTAATGTTGGCGATTACGAAGCAAGCATCAAGTCATTTGACAATTTTATTTTGGATTTTCCTGGAACATCTTTCAGAGAAGATGCCTTTTTTATCAGATTTAAAGCTGCTCATCAATTGGCATTTAAAAGTGTCATTTGGAAACAAGATGCGCGAATTAAGAGCGCTTTAAGTTATTTTAGTACATTTGAGCGCGCTTACAGTAGGAGTGAAAAATTTGTTGAAGCCCAAGTTTTGGCCAGTGAACTAGAAGAATTATTAAAAACATTACAAGCAAAAAGCTAATTTTTATACTATGGATTTTAAAAATGTAGATGCACCAAATACAACTGAAACTTACAATAGAGACTTGCTAGACGCGCCAACAGGCAACATCTATGAATCTATTTCTATTATTGCGAAACGTTCAGGTCAGATTAGTACTGAAATGCGTAAAGAATTAGTTGAAAAACTTGAAGAGTTTGCAACCTATAATGAAAGTCTCGAAGAGATTTTTGAAAATAAGGAACAAATTGAGGTTTCAAAATTTTATGAGCGTTTGCCTAAGCCACACGCCCTTGCGGTTCAAGAATGGCTAGATAATAAAATATATTACCGTCGCTTAGACGAGGACGGACAAGACTCGTAAATAATCATGTCTATTTTAAGCGGTAAAAAAGTTCTTCTTGGCATCAGTGCTGGGATTGCAGCTTATAAAACCGCCTCCTTAGTGCGTTTATTAGTAAAACAAGGTGCTGAGGTAAAGGTTATCATGACCCCTTCCTCCAAGCAATTCATCACGCCGCTCACTTTATCTACCTTATCTAAAAATCATGTTCTTAGTGAATTTACGGAAACACACGATGATAATCCTGTTTGGAACAATCATGTAGATTTGGGTTTATGGGCTGATCTTTTTTTAATTGCACCAGCGTCAGCAAATACTATAGCTAAAATGACTTCTGGTCAATGTGACAATCTACTACTCGCGACCTATTTGTCGGCGAAGTGTCCGACCTATATTGCACCAGCAATGGATTTGGATATGTACCAGCACCACTCAACATTAGAGAATTTAGAAAAACTATGCGACATTGGAGTGGCTATAATTCCTGCTGAGGAAGGCGAGTTGGCTAGTGGGCTTGTGGGTTATGGTCGTATGGCTGAACCAGAGCACATTGTGAGCTATCTGTCCGATCATTTATTGCATTCAGCACCTTGGTATCAAAAAAAAGTGGTAATAACAGCTGGACCTACGCATGAACCAATTGATCCTGTTCGATTTATTGGAAATCACTCTACAGGAACAATGGGTTATCATTTGGCTGATGTGGCTGCCAAGTTAGGCGCTGCGGTCACCTTAATTTCCGGGCCAACAAGCCTCAAAGTCAATCATCCTAATATTGTAATTCAAAATATCATGACTGCCGAGGAAATGCTAACACAAATGAAATTATGTTTTAAAGAGTCGGACATTACGATATGTGCAGCTGCTGTTTCTGACTATAAGCCAGAATCTATGTCTCATGTCAAATTAAAAAAATCTGATGCCAACCTTGAATTAATTTTAGTAAAAAATCCTGACATTCTTTCTTGGTGCGGTGAAAATAAAAAGAAACAATTCTTAGTTGGATTTGCTCTAGAAACCCATAACGCTTTAACTTACGCAAAAGCAAAGATGCAAAATAAAAACTGTGATTTGCTCGTTCTAAATTCGTTGTCAGATGCTGGTGCTGGTTTTGGGACAACCACAAATCAAGTGACACTTATAGACAAACAATTGAATACAATTCCTTTAGAGCTCAAAAACAAGCGTCTGGTGGCTGAAGATATTTGTGAATTTATTTTAAACCATTACAATGACTAACCTCAATCAATTTTTTATTTTTTTGTTTCTAAGTGTGAATCTCTTTGCGCAAGAATTTAACGCTACGGTTACTGTAAATGCTATAAAAACAGGAAATGAGAATTTGCCTATTTTTAAAAATTTAGAGAATCAACTTACGGGATTTATAAACAACACTTCTTGGACTGGACAGGAATTGAACAGCAATCAAAGAATCAATTGTAATTTTGTGATTATAGTTTCAGAGTATAAGGGAGATTCTTTCAAATGTGATCTCCAAGTGAGCGCTTCAAGACCGGTTTTTGATTCGTCTTATGAAACAACGATCTATAATTACAATGACCGTGATTTTAATTTTAATTATATTTCCTTTCAAAATATCGTTTTTAATCCGTCACAATTTGAATCAAATCTTGCGTCGGTATTGACTTTTCATTTGTACATGATTCTTGGAATGGATGCCGATTCTTTTACCAATACGGGAGGAGACAAGCATTTTTTAAAGGCTCAAAAAATACTAGATTTCTCCCAGTCTAGCGGATACGGAGGCTGGGATTCGAGTAGCAGTCAACAATCACGATTTGCTTTTATCGATCAATTACTGTCTCCTACCTTTAAAACAATAAGAAGTTCGTTTTATGACTATCATCGCTTAGGATTGGATACGATGACTAAGGATCCAGAACAATCTAAACTACAAATATCAAAGGCTGTTCAATCATTATTGACAGTTAACAATCGCCGACCAAATTCCTTTGTCATGCGCGTATTCTTTGATATTAAAGGGGATGAAATAGCGGATATATTTTCTGATGGACCTCAAGTTCCTATTGATGATTTATTGGTCGCTTTGAACCAAATGGCACCGACGTCGTCTGAACGTTGGCGCCGAATTAAATTCTAAATCGATTTAATGATTTAGTGTAAATTTGTACAAAATTAAAATGTCTTGCTTAAGCGTTTGTCCATTCAAAATTATGCTCTTATCGACCAGTTGTCTGTCGATTTTAAGGATGGTTTTACAACCATAACTGGTGAAACAGGTGCAGGAAAGTCCATCATACTAGGCGGGCTATCTTTGGTTTTAGGCACACGATCTGATCAATCTTATATCCTAAATAAAGACAAAAAATGTATTATTGAAGCGGAGTTTGATGTCTCTCGCTTATCTCTCACATCATTTTTTAATGAGAATGATCTGGATTATGAATCAGATACCATCGTGAGGAGAGAAATCCTGTCCAATGGAAAGTAACGTGCTTTTATAAACGATTCACCAGTTTCTTTAAAAATATTGAGTGATTTAAGTGAATATCTAATAGATATTCACACACAACACCAAACACGTTCATTGATTGAACAGTTTTATCAGTTGGAGGTGTTGGATCAAGTCGCCGAAACTGAAGATCTTCTTTCGATCTATTCATCCCAATTATATGATTACAAAATAGCCGAGGACAGCTTGAGTAAATTACTCTGTTCGAAAGCTGAAGGTGAAGCAGATCGGGAATACAAGGTGTTTTTATTAGATGAGTTAAATACTGCAAAACTTCATTCTGGGATGCTCGAGGCACTTGAGCGAGAGGCGGAAGTATTACAAAATGTAGATCAAATTGAGCAATCCCTATCCATGGCGCGTCAAACAATAGGTGCTGATGATATCGGCGTTACTGAGTTGCTGAGACAAGTTAAACTTGCATTGACTCCAATTGCATCTATTTCTTCCAAATATCAAGATTTATTGGATCGGGTTAATTCTTCCTTAATTGAACTGGATGACGTGCTATCAGATGTTGATGAATTAGAGGGTACAGTTGAGTCAGATCCTGAAAAACTTGAATTGACAAACACACAATTGCACCATTTGCAATTGCTTTTTACAAAGCATCGTGCGACAAATGTTGATGAATTGATTACCATTAGAGATGTTTTATCAAAAGAGGTGCAATTGATTGAAAATATTGACCAGGCGATTGCCGATCAAGAGCAAGAATGTATTGAGGCTAAACAGGCACTTATAAAAACCTCAAATCAAATTCATGATCTTAGGGATAAGGTCATTCCAAGTATTGTAGCCTTTTTAGAAAGTAATTTGAAAGATCTTGGTATGCCAGACGCCAAGTTTAATATAATTTTAGAACCGACTGAACAATTTTTGGCTAATGGTTGCGATCGTGTGAACTGGTTGTTTTGTTCCAGTAAAGGTGGGACGTTCCAAATGCTCAAAAAATCAGCTTCTGGAGGAGAATTATCCCGAATCATGCTAGTTGTTAAGGCCTTATTATCCAGACATCAAAACTTGCCAGCTCTTATTTTTGACGAAATTGATACAGGAGTTTCGGGTGAAATCGCCAGTAAAATGGGAGGGATTATGTCTGAAATGAGCCGAACAATGCAAGTCATTGCTATCACACACTTACCTCAAATTGCAGCCCAAGGAAAGACCCATTTCAAGGTTTATAAATCTAATGAAAGAGACAAGACAGTTGTTCAAATCAAGGCACTCCATCCTGAACAACGTATCAAAGAAATTGCGGGTATGCTTAGTGGTTCTGTCTTGACCGAAGCTGCAATAGCCAATGCCAAAGAATTATTGAATTAATAGCTATCTTTGCGCCAAATAAAAAAGTTTATTAATTAAAATTTGATCCATCATGGCAAATAATTTATTAGCAGGTAAAAAGGGAATTATTTTTGGCGCATTAGATGAAAATTCAATCGCTTGGATTACAGCTAACCGCGTTCACGAAGAGGGTGGTCAGTTCGTATTGACTAATGCGCCAGTGGCGATGCGAATGGGTCAGATTAACGAATTGGCACAACAAACTGGGTCAATCGTGATTCCTGCTGATGCTACGTCAATTGAAGATATTGAAAAACTGGTTGATGCTGCTATGGCGCATTTGGGAGGCAAACTGGATTTTGTACTTCACTCTATAGGAATGTCTGTCAATGTACGAAAAGGACGATCCTATACCGATCAAAATTATGATTGGACGCAAAAGGGAACGGATGTTTCGGCCATGTCTTTTCACAAGGTGATGCAAACGTTGTATAAAAAGGATGCTATGAATGAATGGGGAAGTATTGTAGCACTGACCTATATGGCAGCTCAGCGTGTGTTTCCAGACTATAATGATATGGCAGATAATAAAGCATATTTGGAAAGTATTGCACGTAGTTTTGGTTATTTCTTTGGACGTGATAAAAAGGTACGAGTAAACACCATTTCTCAATCGCCAACCCCAACAACTGCTGGGCAAGGTGTTAAAGGTTTCGACGGTTTTATCTCTTATGCTGATCAAATGTCACCACTAGGTAATGCAACAGCTATGGATTGCGCCAATTATACAATTTCTTTATTTAGTGACCTCACCCGTCGTGTTACTTTGCAAAACCTATACAATGATGGTGGCTTTAGCAATATGGGTGTCAGTGAATTGGTAATGGATAAGTTTCAATAGTTCACTAAACGCATTGAAACAAAATAATCCTGTCAATTGCTGAGCTTATTTTGATATTTATTTTACTGTCGTTTTTGATAGGTTTCAATAATCATGATTCATTTCAAAATTGAAATAGTTTTGGCAGCTATTTTTACAGATGTCTCAGCGTCCACCTTATTTATCTAACTTTGAGTTCTTTTTCAAGGACAATAATATGAAGGAAGTAAAGCATGTTGCAGTATTGGGTGGCGGTGCAGCAGGCTTCTTTGCAGCCTTGTCTGCCAAGGCTCATCATCCTCAAGCGGTGGTGACTTTATTCGAAAAAACCTCTAAGGTTTTGGCCAAGGTCAAAGTATCAGGTGGAGGTCGTTGCAATGTTACTAACGCGACTGCGGATATTGATACGCTTTGCAGTGCTTATCCAAGAGGAGGGAAGCAATTGCGCAACAGTTTCTATCGGTTCAATACTTCTGATACGCAAGAATGGTTCGAATCACGTGGCGTGATGCTTAAAACTGAATCAGACGGTAGAGTTTTTCCGATCTCTAATGACTCACAAACTATTATTGACTGTTTATTAAACGAAGCCCAAGCTGCAGGTGTTCATATTTCATATCAAGTGGCCATCAAATCAATGTATTTTAAAAAGAATTCATGGTATTTAAGTTGTGTTAACAATGATTTGTCTCAGTCTTTTGATGCCGTTATAGTAGCTACTGGAGGTAGTCCTAAATCTAGTGGTTTTGATTGGCTCGAAGCGTTGGGTCATGTTATTGTGCCTCCTGTACCATCCTTATTCACCTTCAATATGCCAAATGAATCGATTACTAGGTTATCAGGCGTGGTGGTCGAACAGGCACAAGTGATTATTAAAGGTCATGGTATTGAAACCTCAGGGCCTTTATTGATTACCCATTGGGGTATGAGTGGCCCTGCTATTCTAAAGGCTTCTGCTTTCGGTGCACGAATTTTGTCGTCTTCCAAATATAATTTTGAGACCCAAATTAATTGGGTTGGCGAGCGTAATACGGAATTATTATTTCAACAATTGGAACAATGCGCCGCAGCATATCCGCAGAAATTGATTGGTAACCAAAAAGCATTTCCTTTACCCACACGTTTGTGGCAATTTTTAATCGAAAAAAGTGGCATTCCATCCGACAAAAAATGGATTGAATTGGGCAAAAAGCAAGCCCGTCAGTTTGCAGAATTGTTATCAAATGACGTTTATGCGGTTTCAGGCAAAACTACCTTTAAGGAGGAGTTTGTGACTTGTGGTGGTTTGGCTCTAAGTAACATTAATCTTAAAACAATGGAAAGTAAGTCTAACCCTGGACTTTATTTTGCCGGCGAAGTTTTAGATATTGATGCCATTACAGGAGGCTACAATTTCCAAGCAGCCTGGACCACAGGTTTTTTAGCTGGCCAGTTAACCTAGCCAGCCGAATATTTATCTGTCTGTTTTGATAAATAAATTTATAAGCTGAATTATTCTGTCACTCCAACAATCTCAATAATGAAAGTCAAATCAGTGTTTGGTGGAATAAAACCACGTCCTTGAGTGCCATATGCCAGATGCGACGGTACATAGAAGAACGATTTTTCACCCACACGCATCCCTGCTAAAGCTTCTTTGAACCCTGCAATAAGTTGAGCGTCTGGTGCAACTTTCATGTCTGCTGCTTCGTACATACCACGTGCCTCTTTTTGTGGATTGAATTTGCCATAACGCTCTTCACATTCCTTGCGGTTAGAATCAAATAACAATCCGTCTATAAAATAACCTTCATAAAACACTTTGGCCAGTGCGCCAGTTTTTAATTTTTCTCCAGTTCCAGAAGTGATTGTATAAACCTTTAATCCTGAGGCATTGGTCTTCGATTTAGAGATGTATTCGTTTAGTGTTGGTAATATTGCTGCAGCTGCGTCGATCGATTTGGCTTCAGCTTGCTCTCGTAACGCACGCGCTTGTTGGGCGATTTCTTCAGCACGCTGCTCCATTCGTGGCAATTCTTCTGTCCAGGCCTTGGCACCATCATAAGATTTTGCTTCCTTACCAATACGGATGATGTTTAGTTTTTCAATAACCACTGGATCATTCGGTCTATCTTTGGTAGTCGCTACATTAGAAATGGAATCTTGAATATCAAGACCAATGACTAATTTACCAAATACGGTATGTCGGTTATCCAAATGAGGTGTAGGAATTTCTGTAATAAAAAACTGACTACCGTTTGTCTTAGGACCTGAATTGGCCATTGACAAGATACCTGGTTGATCGTGTTTTAATTCTGGATCAAATTCATCCCCGAAACTATAGCCTGGGCTACCACTTCCAGTTCCGGTAGGGTCTCCACCTTGAATCATGAAATTGTCGATGACCCGATGAAATATAATGCCGTTGTAATAAGGTTTATTCGCATAATCCGCACTGACATCGGGATGTTTGCCTTCTGCTAAAGCAACAAAATTAGCCACTGTGGCTGGTGTTTTGTCATAATAAAGTTCTGCAACCATTATGCCTTTATTGGTGACAAATTCGGCATAAACCCCATCCGTCAATTCTGGATATTTTTCTTGACAGGATGTATTGCTCAGTACTCCTAGGGTACAAAAAAGAAGAATATAATTTTTCATAGTTGATTAATTTAGTTTTTATTTTGGGTGATTTTTTTTAAATGAACTTTACAACGCAGCGGTAGGTTTGGCCCTACCAAATCACCATCGCCATAATAGCCATAGGCCAGTTGTGATGGGATTAAGAATTCAGCTTTTTTACCAACGGACATTAACTTTAATCCTTCGCGTAGCCCTTTAAAAAGAACTTCTTGATCCATAACATATACTTGATTGGCCGTTGCTATTTCTGGATAAATTAAGTTTCCCGATAAGTTTGCAATGCTCAAGTCAAAAATTACGGTATCGCCAAATTGTGGTCTGTAAGCCTCTGGATCGTCAGACTCAAATGTGGTAAACCAAAAACCAGATTGTGATGGACTAAAATTTAGCTCAGGTAGAGTAGTAATAATAGATTGAATAGCTTCGACTTCCGCATTGTAGCGTTTTTTCGTTCGTTCAACTGATTTTTCATATTTGTCAGCCCTGTTTTGTGTAATTGGACGACGAGCTTCTTGGGGCTTGCATCCCGATAGCGTTATTAACCCACTAAATAAAAGTGCACGCATTATCATGTTAATTCATTTTTGTAGTCTTCAATGACACTTAAAAAATGGCATTCCGTTTCAATCAAACTGATATCACTTTTGCCTCCAGCAGCATTTTTATGTCCACCACCTCCAAAATGATTTCGTGAGAATAAATTGACATCAAAATCACTTTTCGATCGAAGAGAGATTTTTATCAAACCTTCGTTTTTACGCTCAATAAAAATGGCCGCAAAAACGACATCTTGAAGTGATAATGCATAATTCACAATGCCTTCTGTGTCTCCTTTTTGATAATTACATGCGTCTAAATCTTCTTGAGATAGAATGATGTAGGCCGTATTCAAATGACTTACAATTTTTAAATTTTGTAAAGCTCGTCCTAATAGCTTTAAACTTTCCAACCTGTTCGTATCATAAACCAATTGATGAATTTTTGTATTTGGCGCGCCTTTTTCAATAAGCTGAGCAGCGACGCGATGCGTAGTGCTTGTCGTAATACTAAATTTGAATGATCCCGTATCGGTCATTATACCTAAATACAAACATGTCGCAATGTCTCTATTCACAGCATTTGGATTTTTCGATCCGATGAAGTGATAAACCATTTCACAAGTTGAACTCATAGATGTGTCGGAAATTACCAGATCTGCATAGTCCGATGGTTGTTGATGATGATCGATCATCACTTTGATGCCTCGAAAGTCATTTAAAGCTTCATTGACTTGTCCTGCTCGGTGAGTTGCGTTGAAGTCTAGAATGAACAGTATATCTGCATCTGCAATAAAATGTTTTGCATCATCGGTTTTGCTTTCATAAATTAAAATATTCTCAGCTTGCGGCAACCATTTTAAAAATTGAGGAAAATCATTAGGAACAATAACTTGAACTTGATGTCCGTCTTGTTGAAGATAAATCGCTAATCCAAGTGTTGAGCCAATTGCGTCGCCGTCGGGGTTTTGATGCCCTACAAGTACAATTTTTGCTGGTTTTTCCAGAAGTTGATGTATTTCTTTTTGCTGGTTTTTTGACATGGATGCTAAGATACAATTTATCCAATCACTAAAAAGCGGTTAATATCTGCTTTTTTAGAAATTTCGATTTGGGATGTTCAAATTTAAACCCTTATTTTTGCGTCCTAAAAAAAAACAATAATGTTAACGAATAGAACATTTACAATGCTTAAGCCTGATGCGGTAAAAAACGGTCATATAGGCGCTATACTCGACATGATCACTTCAGCGGGATTTAGAATTGTAGCACTAAGAATGACACAACTTACAACTGCAGATGCAGAGGCGTTTTATGCTATACATCAAGAACGTCCATTTTTTGGAGAGCTTGTTGCCTATATGACAAGTGGACCAATCGTCTCGGCGATCCTTGAAAAAGATAATGCTGTTAGCGATTTTAGAACTCTAATCGGTGCAACAAATCCTGCTGAGGCAGCTGAAGGGACCATCCGAAATTTATTTGCCACCTCAATTAGCGAAAATGCTGTTCATGGCAGTGATAGTGACGATAATGCTGCAATTGAAAGTGCTTTCCATTTTTCTGGTCGCGAGCAGTTTTAAGTTCTGGAAAACAAATTAATTAAAACTCGCCTTGAGCGGGTTTTTTTTATTTGAGGTAAACTTTTGCTATTTCTAGAATGAAATTTTGGTTGACTTTATTGCCGATTAATAGGGCAAATTCACTGATAGATTTTTTTTGGAATTGAGGTAAATTCAACTCTCGACCTCTAAAAACGGGGTAAAAGTCTTGAAGTGCCAATTCTATAGTCTGCCATTCACCCGATGTTTTAATATTTTGAACATAAGAAAAACTATCGCTTTGATTTGCCTTTAAACGAACTTGATACGATTTTCCGTCACCTTTAATTATAATAAAGATGGTATTGTAAGATGAGACATCAGCTATGCTTAATGATTTCCTCACTGATGAAAATCCACCATTGTTAGCCGTTGAAACACGTCCGCTAAAGAGACCAAAACCATTGTCAGTTTTGAGAATATTACCTTGTGAGCGGCCTCCCATTACAATATCGTCAACTACGTTCCAGTTTTTTAATTCATCTTTTTGACTAAAGTCACAAAGAACGAGTGTTTGTTCTGGTGGTATTGAACTCATCATAAGGCAAGTAATTAATATTTTTATCATTTTAAAAAGATGTCTTGAATAATCTGACTTCCCAAATGCTCATTGAGTATGGTGATAATTTTATGTTTGCCGTAACTCAGTTCTTCTCTTAAGACCGATGAACTCAAGGTTACATGAATACAATTGTTCCTAAAGGAAATATTTGTGGTGTAATGGTTGACACCGGCCCCCATCACATTTTGCCATGCTTCTTCAACTCTTACTTTGTCCAACCCTCCTTTGAGCTGCTTTTGTTCAACAAAAGTTCCGAGTATATCTTCTAATTTTTTTCCGTCTCTAACACGACTCATAATGCATCCATATTAAAAGGTTCAAATCTTTTAAATATATAGTCAGTCTCAGTAGAATCCTTTCTTAGAATTAGTTTGTTATCTTCAAGAGTTATTATTTTCATTCGATATACTTGATCAAAATTATATTGATTAATCCACCAGTTTCCGCGCTCTTGCGAAATTATAAAATCGTTATAGTGAGTTGTTGCCTTAAATTGACCATCAAACTGGGGTATTACTTTTCGGTAAACACCTGTTAAGGAATCTCGAAAAGCATAATGATCAATGTTGGTACTGGCTTTAAATGATTTGCTGATCTGCCCGTCCGTTTGTACAGATTGTATTTCCCAAAACCCCTCTAGCTTTTTAATATCTTTTGATGGTATGCCACAACTTATTATTACCAAGCTAAAAGCACTTAAAATATAATCTTTCATAAATGATGGAACTGATATGATTGGTGAACCGCTTTAACAGCTGTTTCTGTTCGCTCATGATGCGTATCGCTTATAAATATTTGCCCAAAAAAATCGTCATCAACCAGTTGAATGATTTTTGCAACCCGCTGCTCGTCCAATTTATCAAAAATATCATCGAGTAATAGTAGTGGGGTAATCTTTTTTTGTTGTTTAATAAAATCAAATTGCGCCAGTTTTAAGGCAATCAAAAAGGACTTTTGTTGACCTTGACTTCCAAATTTCTTAATTGGATGATTGTCAATTTTAAATAGCAAATCGTCTTTATGAACGCCAACCGAACTATATTGAGCAATGCGATCTTTTTGAATATTATTGTTAAGAAGGGTTTCAAAATCTTGATCGTTCAAATCACTTTTGTATAGCAGTTCAACAGATTCACTTCCGCTGCTGATTGCGGCATAATGTTGTTTTAATATTGGACCAAATACAAGAATAAATTTTTTTCGAATGTCATGAATTTTTTGACCCAATTTCTCCATTTGATCATTGTAAACACTTAGACTTGAAGAATTGAAGGTATTGTTTTTTGCAAAATATTTGAGCAATGCATTACGTTGCGCAACTATCTTGTGATACGCAATTAATTGTTCCAGATAAGGTTTGTTGTTTTGAGCAATAACACCGTCAAGAAATTTTCTTCTAGTTTCACTTCCTTCAGTTATTAAGTCACGGTCGGCTGGAGAAATAATTACAGCTGGAATGAGACCTATATGATCGCTCAGCCGGTCGTATATTTTATTGTTTCGTTTGACTGTTTTTTTCTGATTCTTTTTGAACGATACTACCACCTTTTCTTCGCGATCGTCATGATTGTATGTTCCGTTTATCACAAAATAATCTTCACCATGCCTGATGTTTTGAGCGGTCACAGGATTAAAATAACTTTTGCAAAACGATAGGTGGTAAATGGCATCTAAAATATTCGTTTTTCCTTTACCGTTATCTCCGACAATACAGTTGATTTTCGAATCAAAATGAAATTCCTTTTGATCAAAATTTTTGTAATTTAATAAGGAAAGATGCTCTAAAATCATAGTCACAAAAATGCAGCTTTGACACTTTGGTCGAAATTACAATATTTTTGACTTCCAATTCTTGATATTTGTTATATTTTTGCGCTCAAATTCATACTGATGGCAACTTATAAGAAACGCGGTTATAAACCTAATACCAAATCAGAAGCTATAGAAGCTTTGGAACAATCTTCAACAACAGCAGGTGTTTTTAATACACTTGATGAAACTGCGTCTAAAACTGAAATGTGGGTGATTAAGAATCAGCGGTATATCTATGCGATAGTAGCTACCGTTGCTATAGTGTTGCTCGGTTTTCTTGGATATCGTAAATTTATAAGTGAGCCTTTAGCTGCAGAAGCTTCGAATGAATTATATGCTGCACAGCAGCTATTTGATACCGCTTTTGTGGGGTCGCCTCAAGATTCACTTTTAACTTTGGCGTTAGAAGGCGAGGACTCTAAATCTGGTATGCTCGGAATTATTGAAAATTATGGCGGAACTGATTCAGCAAATTTAGCCAATTATTATGCTGGTGTTTTGTATTTGAACCTAAAAGATTACCCTAATGCAATCAAATATTTAAGTGATTTTAATACAGATGATTTGCTTTTAGATGCTATTGCTAAAGGTGCGATTGGGGATGCGTTTGTTCAATTGGATCAATTGAATGAAGGATTGGATTATTACATTAGAGCAGTTGAATCCTCCGATAATGATTTCACTTCGCCCATGTTTTTAAGTAAAGCTGGTCAGCTTGCTTTACAGCTTGATAAAGCCGATTTAGCGCTCACATATTTTGAGCGCATTAAAAACGAATTTCCGTCAAGTACAGAGGCCAGTACTATTGATGTGCTCTTAGGTAAAGCTTCAGCTCTAGTAAAGTAATGGCTACAAGCATTCGTTATGTCAATAAACCAAGCTTTAATCCTGAGGCTCAATCATTACGTATTGGTATTGTTGTCTCGGAATGGAATAATAACATTACAGAAAATCTATTTCAAGGAGCCAAAGAATCCCTGATAGCGCAGGGGGTTCGTACAGAGAATATTTACCGTTCAAACGTTCCAGGCAGTTTTGAATTGATTTATGGTTGTAAGGTTATGACTAAAAAATCGCTCGATGTTGTGATTGCTATTGGGAGTGTTATTCGAGGTGAAACCAGCCATTTTGATTTCGTTTGCCAGGCAGTATCCTATGGCGTTGCGGATCTTAATTTAAAAGGTGATACTCCTGTTGTTTTTTGTGTTTTAACTGATGACACTCTCAAGCAAGCTCAGGACCGATCTGGAGGTGAACTCGGAAACAAGGGTTCTGAAGCCGGAGAAGCAGCAGTTCGTATGGGTCTTTTAAAAAATAAAACTATCGGTTAAGGTATTTAACAAAAGCAGCGGCTCATCTCTGTTAAATTACTTAAATTAGTGGTTTCAAACCGTCTGTTTTGCGAACAAATCTTTTTAAACAACGCCAAAATCGGCGCTACAACTATACTCCGAGATACTATAAGGGTAAGGAACTCGACAATCCGTATGAGTTAGGTTCGCGTTTTTCTCAGTTTAGAGAAACCACTAATTCTGGAGATATTGCATCTGCGTGGCGGCAAGATAGAAACAATAGTCGCACACGGCGGAACAGAGGAGCGTCAAAACGATTATTTATCATTTTATTAATTCTAGTACTTATTGTTCTTTATATTCTGGATTTTGACTTATCTATTTTTAGAAATTAATTCATGACAGATTGCATTAAACTTTTGCCCGATCATGTGGCCAATCAGATTGCCGCCGGAGAAGTGGTGCAACGACCATCTTCTGTGGTTAAAGAGTTGTTGGAAAATGCGATTGATGCTAAATCTACAATGATTCAGCTTATTGTGAAGGACTCAGGAAAAACCCTCATTCAACTTATTGACAACGGCTCAGGTATGAGTGCCACTGATGCACGTTTGAGTTTTGAACGTCATGCGACTTCTAAAATAGCTGCGGCGGATGATTTGTTTAATTTACAAACAAAAGGATTTCGAGGCGAAGCTCTTGCAAGTATAGCAGCTGTTGCTCAAGTGGAATTAAAGACAAAACGTCCATCGGATGAGGTGGGTTGTTTGATTAAAATTGAAGGTAGTAAGGTCATTGATCAGGGTGTAACAACCTGTTCAACTGGAACGTCAATTGCAGTTAAAAACCTGTTTTTTAATATACCCGCTCGTCGAAATTTTTTAAAATCAGCTGGTGTTGAATTTCGTCATATTATCGATGAATTTCACCGTGTGGCGTTAGCGCATGAAGAGATCAAGTTTATTCTAACCCATAACAACACTGAACTTTTTCATCTTCTAGAAGGTAATCTAAAGCAACGTATTGTCGGCATTTTTGGTCATAAAATTAACGACAAACTTGTTCCAATCAATGAAGATACTGACTTAGTTGGGGTTTCAGGTTTTGTCGGTAAGCCAGCCCATGCCAAAAGAAGTAAGATTGAGCAGTTTCTTTTTGTGAATCATCGGTTCGTCAAAAATTCATACCTAAACCATGCCATAGAAAACGCTTTTTCAGGTCTGCTCCAGCCGCAATTTCGGCCAAGTTATTTTTTGTTCCTAGAGGTCGATCCAAGCACAATTGATATTAACATTCACCCGACAAAGACAGAGATTAAATTCGAGGACGATCATAGCATCTATGCGATATTAAGAGCAGCTGTGAAGCATGGTTTGGGACAATATCAAATTGCACCTGTACTTGATTTTGAAGGCAATGTGGATTTAGGGCCATCCTATGGAGAAATGAAACAAATGGCAGCTGCACCTGAGGTTTCTGTTGATCAACATTTTAACCCATTTGATGCACCAGATAAATCAATGCAATTAAAGAGTAAGCAAGATGCCTCAGCCCAATGGGAAAGTTTGTACGTCGGTCTTCAGTCTTCAGATAATGACCAATTAGAAATTGAAGAAAACGGGGCTCAGCGTCAGATATCCGCTTTTGATGAGACCCTGTCTATTCAAGGAAAATGCTTTCAGTTACATCGAAAGTATATTGTAAAACCATTAAACAAAGGCTTATTATTAGTTCATCAAAACAGAGCCCATCAACGGGTGTTGTATGAAAGAATTTTACACAAATTAAGTGATTCAAAAGGCAATTCTCAACAACTTCTATTTCCTTTAGATTTGGATATGAACGCACAAGAAATCAATTTAATGAAGTCTTTACGAGAGTCATTAGAACATATTGGTTTTCAGTTCGATGATTCAGATAACTTTAAATTATTAGGCATACCAACCTTAGTGCCCGAATCCGAAGTAGGTAACGTTTTAGATCAATTGATATCTGCTGCTCGAGATGAAACACCAAACCAACATTTCAGTCAATCTGATTTGTTGGCAACATCGATGTCAAAAGCATTAGCCATACCTTCGGGTAAGGTCTTAACAGAAGAGGAACAAATTGGTCTATTGGATCAACTGTTCGCTTGTCAGGCACCAAATATTTCACCAGATCAAAAGTCGACTTTTTCAACTTGGTCGTTGGAGGATATTGATCGAAGTTTTTAAACTATTTTTTATGAGAGGCATTAGCGAAACTGTAAAGCATCTGATTATTATTAACGCCATATTTTTTGCTGGTGCATTTGTATTTGGTTTTAGAGATATTTTTTTCGAATTGTTTGCTCTTTATTTTCCTCACAACAACTTGTTTCAATCCTGGCAACTGGTTAGTCACATGTTCATGCATGGTGGTGTTCAGCATATTCTTTTTAACATGTTTGCCTTGTGGATGTTTGGCACAACAGTTGAACAAGTTATGGGACGTAGAAAATTTATATTTTTCTATCTGACATCTGGGTTGGGTGCCGTTTTTTTAAGTTTTGTAGTGTATTATGCGCAAGTGCTTCCATTAATTTCAAATCTCGAAAATGCCGGATTTTCAGATGATTTGATTACCCAATTAATGAATTTAGACATCGTACGGGGCAATAGATTCGAGGGCCGATTATTGTATGAGCAAATGAGTCCCATATTAGAGAGCTATTCATTGAATTTGAACAGCATCAACGATGATTTATTTATGAATATATTTGAACTGAATACGATGAATTTTCAATCTATGGTTGGAGCCTCTGGTGCCATAATGGGCGTTTTAGTGGCTTTTGGAATGTTGTTTCCAGAAAGTAAATTGATGCTGTTACTGCTTCCTGTTCCAATTAAGGCCAAATTTTTTATTCCAATTATCATTGGCTTAGATTTATTTTCAGCGGTTACTGGCGTATCTATCTTTAGCCCGAGTAACACCGCATATGTAGCGCATTTAGGTGGGGCGTTGACAGGCTTTATTATTATGTATTTTTGGAAGAAATCTCAATTTGACAAATACCGCTGGAACTAATGACACAATGGTGGAACAAATGGCGTGATGCATGGCGCGGCTATGATGTGTTTAATCGCATTATAGTTGTTAATGTTATTCTATTTATAACCGTTTCTATTTTTTCGTTTCTAGGTCTTAAAACCTCTTTTGATCTTCGGAATTGGTTGGCATTACCTGTTAATCTATCAGATTTATGGTATCAGCCTTGGTCATTGCTGACTTATGGATTCGTTCATTTCGATCTGTGGCACTTGTTTTTTAACATGCTGGTGTTTTATTATTTGATTCAATTTTATCAAAACTTAGTCAATCCGAGATTGACGTTAAATATCTATTTAATGGGGATTTTGGCTGGTGCTGTTTCTTTTGTCGGATTGAGTTATTTAGCACGATTGCAAGGCCTGAGTTTTGGCGGAGGACCTTTATTAGGCGCATCAGCTGGGGTGAGGGCACTATTATTGTTCTTAGCCGTTTACGTTTCGGCCTATCGGGTAAGAATTTTGATGTTCAATATAGAGATGAAGTACATTGGTATTGTGGCTGTAATAATTGATTTTTTAGGTTTACTTGGACCCAATGTTGGTGGAAATTTAGCGCATTTAGGAGGTGATGTACTTGGGGCAACCTATGCTTTTCAGTTGCAAAAGGGCACCGACATTGGAAAAGGATTTGAGCAAATGATGACAACCATTGTTGGATGGTTTAAAAAAACTAATCAAGGTGGTTTTAAGAATGTTTACAAGCAGACACCAAATAAGACTTTTGGCGGTCATTCAAAAGACGAATTCAAAGATTTTAACCGTCAAAAACAAATTGATCTTATACTTGATAAAATTAGCAAAAGTGGTTACGAGAGTTTAACACAAGAAGAAAAAGACTTTTTATTTAGAGCTGGCAAATAGATAAGATGAGAAAATTCTTCAATCATTTAGTTTTCATTCTCAATTCTTTGATTGCTTTTTTTACAATCTGTGCCTATTTGCTGCCTTTTCTGAAGCCGAGTCAATTTAGTGTTCTATCCGTATTGAGTTTGTTTTTGCCTGTTTTGATGGTCGTTAATGTGTTGTTTTTCATCTATTGGTTGGTGAGTTTCAAACGCAAAATGTTATTATCGCTATTTGTTCTGCTTATTGGGTACCCCTATTTATCCTCATTATTCAAACTTGAGTTCCATGATCCAGTTGATACTTCTGATGAAGTTAGTATCATGAGTTTTAACGCTCGACTTTTTAATATTTACGACTGGATTCGTGATGATGAGATTCCAAAAAAAATTGTCGATTCAATAGCGAAAGTATCACCTGATATCGTCTGTATTCAAGAGTATTATTCGGGCACTGATTTTGATTTACCTGAATATCAATACCAATACATACACCTCACTAAGCAGGGGTCAAAGGTTGGTCAGGCTATTTATTCTAAGTATCCTATTGTCAACAATGGATCGATTGATTTTGAACGAACCGTTAATAACGCCATTTTTGCAGATATTGCAATTCAAAAAGATACAGTACGAGTTTATAATTTACACCTCCAGTCCCTTAAAATCACCGCTGACATGGGGGATATGTCTCAATCAGAAGCACAGAATCTAGTAAAAAGGGCGGGCATAACTTTTGTTCAACAGGAACGACAAATGACACAATTTTTGGGACATCGTAACACTTCTCCATTTCCTGTCTTGATAGCTGCCGATCTCAATAATACGGCCCACTCTTATATATATAGGCGTTTGACAGAAACGGTAAACGATGGCTTTAAAGAAGGCGGCATTGGTTTTGGATCAACCTTTGTGTTCAGAAGGTTTCCGTTGAGAATCGATTTTATTTTCACTGATACCGGTTTTCAAACATTGAAGCAAGAGGTTTTTCATTGGAAATTATCTGATCATAATCCTATTTTAGCTCATATTACATTGAGGTAATTATCAACCGATCCAAAGGTAATTTAAGCAGATAGCTTTTTGTTGAAGGACCTTGATTGAAGAGCAAATCCAAGAGACTTAAATGGGGTGTAAACCCTATGCTATCGTCAAAGACTTGAATGTAACGTGGTATTTCAGGTAAATTTATTTTTGTTGATGTAAGGTGTCTGAAATCCTCACCTTTAAAAGTCTTTTCGAAAGTTGTCGTGAAACGGTTTGAGAATGGTAGTTCAATTAGCCCAAATAGTGTTTTAATACATGTCATATTGTACTCAAAAAGATTTGTATGGGTTGATGAAAATAGAATTTCCATTTCATCACGATAGAATTCAAAAAAAGGTGAATTGCTGTAAGCAATCGAAATACTCTTCCAGTGTTGCAGCATCCAACTGTGATCATCACTTATTTGCACATCGGAATATCGTTGTCTTTGTTTTTGTGTGTATTGAACGGGAATTGTTAAATCTAATGTGCCATGAGCTGATAAAATACGCGTACGATTCCGATAAGTTTGCTTTTGATAATTATCGTGTTGCTCCCAAATGATATCATCGCATTGGGCGACAACAGCTCCAGTACAAATGGAAGGAAAATAAGTGGGGTGTAAAATGACGGCCATATCTAACTGGCTTTCCTTTTCTGCCAGCGGCGAAAGCCCCACCATCCGAACAGAATAACTACAAATGGAATAAAGTAAGAGGTCGGCTTTCCACTACCACTAACTGTAGTGAAGAGTCTATTCCATCGAATTTTGTTAAACCCACTCGCATTGCTATCCCAGCTCATCCAAACAAAAACTGGTTTACCAACAACGTGATCAAAAGGCACAAAACCCCAAACACGAGCATCTTGCGAATTATGCCGGTTGTCACCCATCATCCAGTAATAATCTTTTTTAAAGGTATAGTTTGTGCTAACTTCTTCGTTAATCAAAATGGTGTTGCCCTCGATTTTAATGGTGTTGCCTTCATATACTGTGATCACACGCTGGTAAAGTGGTAGGTTCTCCAAAGTCAAATCAATCGATTGTCCTGCCTTTGGGATATAAAGAGGGCCAAAATAGTCGTTGTTCCATTTATAAGTGGGATCATCAGGAAAAATTCCAGGTACTCTTGAGTCTTTGGCGGACAAGTCACGTCTGACACTAGAAACATTTGGATTGTTCTTGAAATTATCGATAACCTCATTACTGATGGCCATAAATTTGTACGTGTTCTGGTTGTTAATAATCCCAAATGGATCAGTAATACCATACATCTCTCTCATGTTTTTAGCATTAAATTGATAAGACTTGGGCTGTACCAGATATGAGAACTGTAGTTGTGCGCGATCTGGGAGCTGGTTTTTAGTGCCATTTATATGCACGTAACCATCGATGATCTCCAATGTATCTCCGGCTACAGCAACACATCGCTTGACATAATTGGTTTTTTTATCAATCGGTTTGTAGTAATATTTATCGGTGTAATACATATTCATCATTGTATCTACCGGCCAATTGAATACGACAATATCATTCCTTTCTATAGATTCAAAACCAGGAATTCTAATGTATGGCAATTCAAATTTAGGAACATAAGACTTAATGTTCAGTATTGGCAGAGTGTCATGTACCATAGGAGCAGCAATAGTTGTCATTGGCACACGAGCACCATAATGTATTTTGCTCACAATGAGGAAGTCCCCTACAAGAAGTGATTTTTCTAATGATGATGTAGGAATCACAAAGGGTTGAAAAAAATAAGTGTGCACTAGAGTCGCTGCAACAACCGCAAATAAGATTGAACTAATCCATTCTCCAGCAGCAGACTTGGGATGTAAATCTCGCCCATTGATATACGAGACCTTTGATCCATAATTAAAGGTATAAATGTAAAGCCCTAAGGTGATAAGAACTAAGAAGGTATCTGATTTTGTGTTTTTGCCAAAACTACGGGCAGTTTCAACCCAAATTACTGGAAACATGATAAGGTTGATCACAGGTAGGAACAACAGCGGCACCCAATACCATGGTCGATGAATGATTTTCATTAAGACAACAGCATTGTAGATCGGTACAAAAGCTTGCCAAGACTCTTGTCCTGCCAAACGATATAATTTCCATGTACCTATGCCATGTAGCAGTTGCAGGGCTAAAAATAAGGTTAATATATCGTAATTAGTCATATTGAAATCTTTAAGTATAAGTAGTTAATAATGTTCATTTGTTACATCATTGTATGTCCTTCGAGTACATCTCTCATGGTAAAAAGACCACGCTTGCCAATAATCCATTGTGCAGCTATCAAAGCACCTTGAGCAAAGCCGTCCCTGCTGTGAGCTTCATGTTTAATACTTATAGTGTCTATTACAGATTTGTATTGAATGTCATGTATTCCGGGCACAACTCCTTCACGCTTGGCTTCTACCAACACCGTGTCTAAAGATGTATTATTTGGGTCCATACTCCATGTTTTATATGCGCTTTCCACAATAATATCATTAATTAAGCTCAAGGCTGTTCCGCTTGGAGCATCAATTTTCTCAGTATGATGAGTTTCTGTCAGCTTGACTTTATAACCATGAATATTTCGCATCATCTGACTCAGCTTTCTATTGAGTTCGAAGAATACGTTGACCCCAATGCTAAAATTGGAAGCATATAAAAATGCGCCATTTCGATCAAGACATTTTGAGCTTAAGTCGTCATATTGAGACAGCCAGCCCGTTGTTCCTGACACAACTGGCAAACCAGCATCAAGTGCTGCCGATATTAAAATTGGTGCTGCATCTGGTGTGCTAAAATCGATGGCGACATCAGCATTACCAAAATGGGATTGGTCATCTCCGCGATTAATTACAACTACAATTTGATGACCTTGAGTTTTAGCTATTTCGCTAATCCGTTTACCCATTTTGCCATATCCAAGTAAAGCGATTTTCATATCAAAATCTAAGATTTAATTTTACACCAATAGAGGTGGAGAAGTCATAGCTGTCAAATTGCAGGCTGGGATGAAAGCTTAGTTGATCATCAATGTTATATTGCAACAAATGTGCTTGAACATTAGCATTAATAATATTTAATATGTAAGCACCGGCTGCAACTAAAAGAGAGATTTCTTTATTGCGTGCAAGCACTTTTTGAGCACGAATGAGTCCGTCATTTGATACTCTGGGGTTGTTTGGATTATCGCCCCAAAATTCATCATCTGAAAATCCGGCCAAGCGTCTTTTATATGCATCTCGATAGCGCTGATAGTCGTCGTTATTTTTCATATAAAAATAAACTCCAGACCCAATTCCAGCGTACCATATAGGAATCCAAAAATATTTTCTATTGTAGGCTTGTCCTAGTCCAGGAAGGATAGCAGAATAAAATGCAGCTTTAGCTGGCGTGAGTGGTTTAAAAACATAGGCATTCAGACTGTCAGCTTCTTGAACATTCACCAAAGGACTTGGAATTGTCTTTTCTTCTTCGGTTGATTTCTCTTGCCCATAGGTCATATAACATGCCAAAAAAGCGCAGAGGAGATATGTGAATTTACTATTCACCCGACAGCAATTTTGTTAACTCAATTAATTCTTTTTCCGAATCAAACGTGATAATGAGTTTGCTTTTACCATTTACGTTTGTAGAAATTTGAACAGTTCGTCCTAATTTTTGAGACAAAGATTTTGCAGTGTCGGCATAAACATTGGCTGGCGTTGTCTTTTTGGCAATCTTAGGTTCCAGCAAGCGACGAACCAATTCTTCGGTTTGTCTTACTGAAAGTTGATTGGCAATGACTTTGTCATAAACATGTAATTGCTGATTGGGATCTCCGAGACCGATTAAGGCCCTGCCGTGTCCCATTGATACAAATCCATCACGCATACCTGTTTGGATTATTGGATCTAATTTTAATAAACGCAAATAATTGGCAATGGTTGATCGATTTTTACCGACTCGATCACTGAGTTGTTCTTGTGTGAGTTTAATTTCACTTAATAATCTTTCATAAGAAAGGGCAATTTCGATGGGGTCAAGGTCTTGACGTTGAATGTTTTCAACCAAGGCCATTTCGAGCGATTCATTGTCATTAGCAATACGCACAAATGCAGGAATAGCTTTTAATCCTGCCAATTTTGAAGCGCGTAAACGGCGTTCCCCAGAAATCAACTGAAATTTATCGAATCCTACTTTCCTAACCGTTATAGGTTGAATGATCCCCAATTCCTTTATCGAAGAAGCAAGTTCGGAAATGTTTTGATCGTTAAATTGAGTCCTCGGTTGAAAAGGATTTACCTCTATATGATCAATGTCTATTTCGACAATACTACCAATAATTTGTGATGCATTTTCATCCTGAGCAGACTGGATATCCTTTGCAGGATCTTTTAGCAATGCCGACAATCCTCTTCCAAGTGCTTGCTTTTGAGTGGCTTTAGCCATATAAATACCTATTTTGTAATGAGTTCTTTTGCCAAATCTATATAATTTTCAGCGCCGCGACTATCAATATCGTAATTTATTATGGATTTGCCAAAGCTAGGTGCTTCACTCAGCCTCACATTACGTTGTATAACGGTGTTAAAAACCATTTCACTAAAGTGCTGCCGAACTTCTGATTCGACCTGATTCGACAAGCGCAGACGAGCATCAAACATGGTGAGCAACAAGCCTTCAATGTCGAGGGATGAGTTGTGAATCTTTTGAACACTTTTAATGGTATTGAGTAACTTGCCGAGCCCTTCTAAAGCAAAATATTCACACTGAATAGGAATTAAAACCGAATCAGCCGCAGTAAGCGCATTTAATGTTAATAATCCTAATGACGGTGCACAGTCAATCAAAATATAATCAAAGTCATTTTTTAAGGGTAAAATGGCCTTGCGCAACATGTATTCGCGCTCTTCTTTGTCAACCAATTCAATTTCAATAGCTACCAAGTCGATATGTGAAGGAATCACAGACACATTAGGCGAAGCACCTTCGATTAAACAGTCTACGGCTTCAGCAGTATGCTCAAGAAGTTGATAAGTGCCCAAAACTTGAGAATCAACATCAATACCTAGTCCTGAAGTGGCATTAGCTTGCGGATCAGCATCAATTAAAAGTACCTTTTTTTCAAGTGCACCTAAGGCTGCAGCTAAATTTACTGTTGTGGTTGTCTTTCCGACGCCACCTTTTTGATTTGCTATGGCTATAATTCTACCCATTGGGGAATTGGTTTTAAGGTTTAAAAATAATATTTATTATAATGCGGAACGTGTGGAATTTAATAATCTAATTAACAATGTTGCTTGTGTTTGTATTGAAAAAATTCCTTAAATTTAAAGGGCTGAAATAGAATTATTTCGTAAGTTGTTCACTTAAAAACTAATATTTATTTGTCATGAAATTATTTGTAAAATCTACTCTTTTTTCGCTTTTAATTCTTGGAGCAACTCAATATGGGATGGCTCAAATTACTAAAATCGCCTCTGTGGAGGGAATCACCGAATATGTCCTAGATAATGGCATGAAGGTCCTTTTATTTCCTGACAATTCTTCACAGACAATCACCGTTAATATTACCTATATGGTTGGTTCTCGTCACGAGGGTTATGGTGAAAAGGGTATGGCTCACTTATTGGAGCATCTCGTGTTTAAAGGTACTCCAACACATGAGGATATTCCTAATGAATTGACTGAACGTGGTGCTCGTGCAAATGGAACGACGTGGTATGACCGTACCAATTATTACGAGACTTTTAGTGCCACAGATGATAATTTGGAATGGGCTTTAGGATTAGAATCGGATCGTATGTTAAATTCATACATTTCGAAGGAAGATCTCGATTCAGAATTTAGTGTCGTACGCAACGAATTTGAAAGCGGTGAAAATTCACCATCCAGAACATTGTCTCAAAAAGTTATCCGTGCGGCTTATATGTGGCACAATTACGGTAACTCTACTATTGGCAACCGTTCCGACATTGAGCGGGTGCCAATTACAAACTTAAAGGCATTTTATAAGAAATATTATCGGCCAGACAATGCCGTTCTTATGATCACTGGTAAATTTGATGACAAGCGTACTTTGGATTTGGTTGTAAAGTATTTTGGTCCCCTAAAGAATCCTTCGACTGCACTTAGCGAAGTGCCAACTGTAGAGCCAGCCCAAGACGGCGAAAAACGTGTCGAACTTAGTCGTGTTGGCGATTTGCAATTGGTGATGGCGCTTTATCATTCACCAGCAGGATCTGACCCTGATTTTGCGGCCTTAACTCTGGCACAAAATGTCCTAACCGACGCACCTTCAGGGAGACTTTATAAAGCTTTAGTGGAAACACAAAAGGCCTCGAGTGTATATGCGTCAAATCCATTTACTAAAGAACCTGGATATATTAATTTCAACGTGAGTGTACCTTCTGAGAAATCATTAGAAGAGGCTGAGAGCGAGCTTTTGAAAGTCTTGGACGATTTAAAAGTGAATCCAATCACAGTGGATGAACTCAAACGTGCTCGAGCTAATATTATGAAACAATTGGATCAGTTGAGCCGAAACTCGGGTGTCATGGGAACTTATATGAGTGAATTTATTGGAGCAGGGGATTGGAGATTGGCTTTCATTCACCGTGATAGAATAGAAAGCACTACAGTCGAACAAGTGAATGCGGCAGTTCAAAAATATTTCATTCCTACTAACCGAACGATTGGAAACTTTATTCCTACGGACAAGCCGGAGCGTGTAGAGATTTTGCACACTGAGGGTGTATCTGAAATGGCAGCAAGTTATAAAGGTAGAGTGGCGTTGGATGCAGGTGAAGATTTTGATGTGGCCTATGATAATATTCAAAACCGATTGGATAGCGGTATGTTGCCAAAATCTGGAATTGAATACGGTTTTATTAATAAAGCTAATCGCGGCGAAACTGTGACCCTCTCATTTGCTATGAGAACAGGGAATGTTGATGATTATATGAACAAAGGCATGACGGCAGGATTTGTTGCAAACATGCTAAACAAAGGTACACAATCACGATCACGCCAAGATATTGAAGATGCGTTAAGTGCCATCAGTTCGTCTGTTGGGTTTAGCGGAAGTAACGGAAGGGTTTTTGCTAATATTTCTTCTACAAAAGAACACTTGCCAGCTGCCCTTGAGATTATGACTGACATGTTCAAGAATCCAAAGTTTGATGGTAAAGAATTGGATAAAATTAAAACACAACGTTTAGCCAGTATAGAAGGTAGTGCGTCAGATCCACAATTTTTAGCTGTCCAACGTATGAGTCAAATCAATCAATTTTATCCTAAAGGACACCCTAATTATAGTCCAAATATTGACGAACAAATTGAGATGATTAATGAGGTTAGCATTGAAAGTGTTCAATCATTTTATGATTCTTTTTATGGCATTTCTGATAACGCTTCTTTAGTGGCTATCGGAAGTATGGATGCAGAAATGGTTAAAACTTATTTTGAGGATAATTTTTCTAATTTCAGATGCGACAAACCATATAAAGAGATTGAAAATCCTTTCAAACAAAATATTTCAGCCAACGAAAATATCATTACACCAGACAAGAAAAATGCTTTTACAATAGGCCTGTTGACTCTTGAAGCTACTGAAACTGATGAGGATAATGCAGCACTTCAGGTAGCAGGCACTATTTTTGGAGGAGGATTTTTGAATTCGCGAGTAGCAACACGTTTAAGACAGCAAGATGGTGTGAGTTATGGTGCAGGGGCACAGGTGAGTATAGATAGTGATCCAGATGATAAAAACTCATCTTTGATCATCTATGCCATATATGCGCCCATGAATGCTGAAAAGGTTCAAATAGGCTTTAAAGAAGAGTTAGATCGCTTTATTGCAGATGGTATTACTCAAGAAGAATTGAACAGTGCCGTTAATGGGTGGGTGCAAGGAAAAACAGTTTCTAGAGCTAAAGACAACGAGTTGTCTTCGTTGATTAACAATAATCTTTATTTTGATAGGGATATGTCATATCATGCTGCTCTCGAATCTCAGGTCAGTTCACTGACTGTTGAAAAAGTAAATGCTGTTATTAAGAAGTATTTTAAAGCGCTAGAGCAATGGACAGTTGTTAACGGAGGCGATTTTAAATAGGTGCATACAATAATTTAGAATTGTTAAAAAAATATCGTTGAGCACAAAATGAAAAATGATTTATCTTTAAACATATGAGTGCCTGTGACTAACGTCAAATTTAGAGTAAAACTCTCTTTTGGTTACACTGCTCTTAATCAAAATGATGTACTGTGGCAAAAAATAAACTCGCGAGACTAATGAAATTTGTCTTCAGTAAAACACTAAAAAATTACCATTCTCGTTGGAACACCTTATAAAATTAATTGCTAGTAGTAGCTAATTTACGAACGTACTTACGGTCTTTATACCTGTGATTTATTTGCCAAACTTTAGTACTTAAAACGCGCAACTGACCTTATAAACACCTAGGATGCGGTCTATTTTTTATGCCATTAATTTGTGCAGAATAGAAATAGCAGCTTCGCTGATGTTTGATCCAGGACCAAAAATAGCTGTTACGCCATGATTTAATAAAAATTGATAATCTTGTTTAGGAATGACACCTCCCACGATAATCATTATGTCGTCACGACCATAATCTTTCAAAGCCTGAATTACCTCGGGTACGAGTGTTTTATGGCCAGCGGCGAGTGACGAAATACCTAAAATATGGACATCATTTTCAACGGCTTGTTTGGCTGCTTCTTTTGGGGTTTGAAATAAAGGGCCTATATCAACATCAAAGCCGAGATCGGCGTATCCCGTAGCCACAACTTTAGCTCCCCTGTCATGGCCATCTTGTCCCATTTTTGCAATCATAATTCGAGGTCGGCGTCCTTGTTGTGATGCAAATGAGTCTGATAAGGCTTTAGCTTCATTAAATTTAGAATCGCTATTTAGAGCTTTTTGATACACGCCGCTGAATGTTTGAATGTCTGCTTTGAATCTGCCAAAAACAACCTCCAAAGCAGTGCTGATCTCACCTAATGTAGCCCGCGAACGTGCCGCATCGATAGCCAAAGCTAATAAATTTTTATCATCAGTTTGCGCCGCTTGGGTAAGATTCTCCAAACTTTTACGAACCTCATCCTCGTTTCGATTTGATCGCACTGACTTTAGCCTTTCCAATTGCTGTTCTCTCACAGCTTTATTGTCCACTTCAAGTATTTGTAAATCATCTTCTTCATCCAAGATGTATTGGTTGACCCCTATGATAACATCTTGCTTAGAATCGATTCGGGCTTGTTTTCGGGCTGCAGCTTGCTCGATGCGCATTTTAGGAATCCCAGCATTATTGGCCTCAGTCATACCACCCATAGCCTCGATTTCTTCGATCAGTTTCCAAGCTTTTTTGACGATATCATTGGTCAAGGATTCAAGGTAATAACTTCCAGCCCATGGATCTACAGTTTTGGTAATATGAGTTTCTTGTTGAAGATAGATTTGAGTGTTTCTTGCAATTTGGGCTGAAAAATCCGTTGGAAGTGCTATGGCTTCGTCTAAGGCATTGGTATGCAAACTTTGTGTGCCACCAAATACCGCTGCTGCCGCTTCAATGGTTGTTCTTGCAACATTATTAAACGGATCTTGTTCAGTCAAGCTCCAACCACTGGTTTGGCAGTGGGTGCGGAGTGCCAATGACTTTTTGTTTTTTGGGTTGAATTGCTGAACAATTTTTGCCCATAACATTCGAGCAGCTCGTAATTTGGCAATTTCCATAAAATGATTCATGCCAATACCCCAAAAGAAAGATAAGCGGGGTGCAAAATCATCTATATCGATACCAGCATTGATACCTTGCCTGAGGTATTCTAATCCATTGGCCAATGTGTAAGCTTGTAGCACCAGCTTCTTGCATATGATAACCCGAAATACTAATACTGTTAAACTTTGGCATTTCTTTGCTGGTGAATGCAAAAATATCCGATATGATTCTCATAGATGGCTTAGGTGGGTAGATGTAGGTATTGCGCACCATGAACTCTTTTAAAATATCATTTTGTATAGTCCCAGATAGTTGATCCATGGGCACTCCTTGCTCTTCTGCTGCCACAATATAAAAAGCCATAATTGGTAAAACAGCGCCATTCATCGTCATAGATACCGACATACTATCTAAAGGAATCCGATCGAACAATATTTTCATATCCTCCACAGTGTCAATAGCTACACCTGCTTTTCCTACATCACCAACCACCCTTTCATGGTCTGAGTCATAGCCGCGATGTGTAGGTAAATCAAAAGCAACTGAAAGTCCTTTTTGCCCTGCGGCCAAATTTTTCCGATAAAAAGCATTACTGTCTTCGGCAGTTGAAAACCCTGCGTATTGTCGAATGGTCCATGGACGGCTAACGTACATACTACTATATGGGCCTCTCAAATAGGGCGGTGAGCCAGCTCCAAAATGCAAGTGTTCAACGGATGAAATATCCTTTTGTTGATATTGCGATTTTATTGCTATTCCTTCTGCCGTTTCAATGGATTTGACATTCCTGATGTTTGAATCATCAACAAAATGCTTCAGAGTAATATGAGATACAGGATGTCTCATGCTTTTTCGCGTTTCATTCTTTCCTTCTCTATTTCATCCGCCAATCGTGATGGTATAATTGCTTTAAAGACCTTATTTTGATTAACATCTAACTTTAGTTTATCAATAGTAGGACTCATTTTCTCCTCTTCGCTTTTATATGCATTTACCCCCAGCAATATTATGTCTTTCTGATCAAATGCCTCTTGTTCTTTTGTAGCACTGTTTTTGATAGATGCTTGTACGACCCCCGATTTGAGTGCCTCAATAAATCCACCTTTAGCTTCAATCGACTTGAATAATTCCAAAGCTTGATTTGCCAGTGAATGGGTTAAATAATCAATGTAATAAGTGCCATCTGTAGGGTTTTGTACAGCCTGAAAAAAACTTTCATGTTTTAAAATGAGCAATTGATTTCGTGCAATTCGCTGGCCAAAATCATTGGGATTATGGTATTGATTGTCATAAGGCATGTTGACAATGGTGTCAGCACCACCAAGCGCAGCACTCATGCATTCGGTGGTACTTCTCAATAAATTATTATTGTAACTGTAAATGGTTTTATTTCGCTCTGTTGTAGTTGTTAAAATATGACATGGTGTATCATCGAATCCAATACCTGAAAGCAACGATTGCCAAAGCCATCTAAGCGCTCTTAATTTGGCGATTTCGAAAAAATAATTCGAGCCAACCGCCGTCTTAAAAGTCACCAAAGGAACTTGGTTTGATGTGCTGATAAGATTTAAATATTCGTTGGCATGTGACAAACCAAACGCGAGCTGTTGTATTATATTTGCTCCAGCATTTTGGTAAAGACTCATGTCTATACTCACTTGACTTTGATTCAACAATTGGCCCTGAAGATGAGAGCGCATAACATTCAAATCAGTGTCTTGGTCTATTAGCCAATCTCCAATTCTTGCCCGATGACCTATTGGATCAACATGTAAATTAAGCTTCGATTGGATAGCTGTAGATGATTTTTTGATGGTCTTCAAATCTTCTGCTCTACATGAAACTTTAACATGCCAATTGAGATTGGATTTTTCGAACTTTCTAATTAATTGAATCGCTTCTTCTGCACTATAATCTCCGTCCAGATAGATGCTGTCAGCGCCACCTTTTGCTGCGTTACTGACAAATTTTGAAGCGTCTGACACATTGGTAAAATGGAGGTATTCGCCTACGTTCCAGTCGTTTTGACTCTTTGGAATGTTTAAACGTATAGCCTCGTCAATATGATAGATAGGCCCTACATCTATGCCTTCGGCACTCGTCCATTTTAACTCATCTATATTTTGAATGTTAAGATCTTTGGCAATTTGATAGCGCCATTCCGCTGAGTTTATTTTCTCAAAACCAACAAACAAATCTTTCTCAGACATCAGGGCTTCTTGTTTATACTATCTTGAAATTCTATAATGTATACGTCTTCGTTTGGTTTTTTGAGGTAGTACTTATCGCGACCAAATCGCTCTAAGCCTTCTTCGGATTGAAGTGCTTTCCATTCTTGTTGGTCTTGTTTTATAGCATCTTGATAAAATGATTTTTTATCTTCTAATTGTTCAATCTCTTGATTTAATTCACGGTGAATCAACCATGAGTTGGCGTCAAAGAATAGCATCCAAACCAAAAAGCCCACTCCAATCAATAAGAATAGATTCTTAAAGGGTCGTTTTAAATTCCGCCAAACGGTTTTTAGTTTTGATGAATTCATCGGTTTTGAATAATTGATTTAACCACGTCAATGGCTACGGTGTTGTAGTGGTTGTTTGGTATAATGATGTCGGCATATGTCTTTGATGGCTCGATAAAGGCATCATGCATCGGTTTTAAAGTTGTTTGGTAGCGATCCAAAATTTCGACGACGTCGCGACCTCGCTCTGCGGTATCTCGCTTTAGTCGTCGAATGAGACGCTCGTCGGCGTCAGCATGAACAAAAACTTTAATATTCAATAAATCTCTAAGTGGTGCATGAGTAAGGATGAGTATCCCTTCAATCAGTAATACTTTTTGTGGTGTTATTTTAATGGTTTCTTTGGTGCGGTTGTGTTGCTCATAGGAATACATTGGCTGTTGTACGCTTTGCCCCATTTTTAGAGCTTTAACATGCTGACAAAGCATATCAAAATCTATAGCCTCAGGATGGTCATAGTTTATCTTGCAGCGTTTTTCAAATGATAAATGCGTGTTGTCTTTATAGTAAGAATCTTGTGATATTAGGGTAACTTCTTTAGCTGGAAACTGTTCTAGCAAGGTGTTTACTACTGTTGTTTTTCCGCAGCCTGTGCCTCCTGCAATACCAATAATGAGCATAATTTTTGTATTATGTTTATACAAAATTAAGATTATTTCTCAGCTTTTAACACATTACATTAGCCCTTATTGTTTTCTGTTGGCGAGTAATGGAGGAGGCTCTCCAGTAAATGGGTTCCAACGACCAATAGATGTGGCGTCCATACCAATAGCTTTTATTACAGCTCGATCGCCGTAGCGCTGTCTCATTTTGTCCATTGCAAGACTCAAATTTGTTATTTTCTCGTCATTTTCAAACAGGTGCATTTGTTGACCTCCCTCGACCAAATTGCTAAAACGTATGCCGACGAGACGTATCAGTAGCCGCCTTTGGTACAATGTTTTGTATAGGTCCAATACAATTGGAATTATGTTGTGATCCATTGCACTATATGCTATACGTCGTTGCTGTGTGTGTGTTTGAAAATCGGAGTAACGTATTTTTACGGTTACGCAAGCTGTAAGTTTGTTGCCACGCCGAAGTTGATAGGCCAAATTCTCGGCCATGGCTATAAGAATGCTTTTTAGTTTGACATGATCCGTAGTGTCTTTTTCAAAAGTGCGTTCTGTTGAAATGGATTTCCGTTCTTGATAGGGAACTACAGGACTGTTGTCAATACCCTGAGCTTTTTTCCAAATGCTTCGACCTTGCTTGCCAAACACACGCTCAAGCAGTTCAACAGGCATATCTTGTAAAGTTTGTATCTGTTTTACACCTAAATCACATAAGGCTTTATAGGTCACTTGGCCAACCATCGGTATTTTTTTAACAGACAAAGGAGCTAAAAATGGTTTCTCATTACCTTTTATAATTTGTATTTCATTGTTAGGTTTGGCTTCTCCAGTTGCAATTTTTGAAACAGTCTTATTAGCCGACAAACCAAAAGATATAGGCAGTCCAGTTTCTTTCATGATTTTTTGACGAAGTTCTGAAGCCAATTGCCGACAACCAAAAAACCGATCCATACCACTCAAGTCGATGTAAAATTCATCGACTGAGCTCTTTTCATATAAAGGCACAGATGATTTAATAATTTCAGTTACTTCTTGGGAGAATTTGGTGTAGACGCCGGTATTACCACGTAAAATAATGGCCTCTGGACATAAGTTTTTAGCCATCCGCATGGGCATAGCTGAGTGTATGCCAAACCGACGTGCCTCATAGCTGCAAGACGCCACAACACCCCGATCCGACGTGCCACCAATCAATATAGGCTTTCCAACCAATCGGCTGTCGAGTAGCCGCTCGCAAGACACAAAAAAAGTATCCAAATCCATATGAACAATAGCGCGTTGATCGAGTGTCATGATGCAATTTTATTTGGTGTATTGCTATATCTGGGGTCGGTAATCATAGCCAGATGTTTGATGTGACTTACTTCGACAATAATGGCGTCAAATTCTTCAACAACCTTTCCGCTAATCTTATAAACCCCTCGTCCTATGATAGGATATTTCTGAACAATATTAGGAAAGTGTACTGTGTCAACAAACCGTCCTTCCATATCTATAAAAGTGCCAAAATACATCTGATCACCTTTCTTGGTTCGGGTGCGTTTTAGGGTGATCATATAAGCCGTGATATTGATGTTTTGATTGATGAAATTAGGCAAGTCTTTGGCATACAATTTTTCAGGAACGGTCATTTCTAAAAGATCAAAGGGGCTGCACAAAGGAAAGCCTAAAAGCTCTATTTCGTCAAAAGCGTTTTCGAGCATGATACTATTAAGACATGGTATATGGTATGATTTTGGGCTAATATCGAAAAGATTAACAGTAGGCTGCTTTTGTTGTTTTGGTTCTAGTTTGGTATGGGCTTCCCAAAGCAATTCCCGTTTGTTGGGGTTAAAACTTCGGAATGCATTAATTTTAATTAAAATACTAATTTGATCTAAGCTTATGGGTAGACGTTTGACAAAATCATCAAAGTTTAAAAAAGGGCCATGAGCCAGCCGATTGTTCAATAAGCGTTTAGCGGTATTTTGTTCCAAGCCGTAAAGAAATTGCAATCCGATAAAAACAGATTTCCCTTTTACAACACAAGCCCATTGGCTTTGATTGACACAAGGTGCTTGGATGTCAGCACCGTTGAGTCGCGCTTCATTAATATAAAGCTCAGTATTGTAGTATCCTCCAAAATTATTGATCACGGCTACCATATATTCAATAGGGTAATAGGCTTTTAGATATAAGCTTTGATAACTTTCAATAGCATAGGAAGCCGAGTGCCCTTTGGCAAAAGCATAGCCTGCAAAACTCTCTATTTGGCGCCATATTTCTTTAGTGAAAACTGGGTCTTTTCCAGCAATTTCACAATTTTTAAAGAACTGATTTCGAACAGCGATGAATTCGTTTTTAGAGCGATATTTTCCCGACATGCCTCGCCTGAGCATATCGGCTTCGCCAAGGGTAAGTCCACCAAAATAGTGAGCAACTTTAATCACATCTTCTTGATAAACCATCACACCAAAGGTGTCAGGCATGATGTTTAGTAAAATAGGGCTGATATTTATTCGACGTGCAGGCTCGCGCTTGCGCAGAATGTATTCGCGCATCATTCCCGATGATGCCACGCCAGGTCGAATAACCGAACTGGCTGCAACCAAATCCAAATAGGTTTCTACTTGCAGTTTTTTGAGAAGCATTCTCATAGCAGGAGATTCAACATAAAAGCAACCAATAGCGTTGGCCTGTTTGAGCAGTTGTTTAATTTTTAAATCTTTTTTGAAATGAGTGATATTATGTATGTCAATAGGAGGTTGATCAGGGTGATTTTGAGCCACAATTTTTACAGCATCTTTTATTTTGCCTAAACCTCGTTGACTTAGAATGTCAAATTTGTAAAGCCCTGCGTTTTCTGCTGCAACCATATCGAATTGTACTGTTGAAAACCCTTTAGGAGGCATAAATGTTGCTACAAAACAATTAATAGATTGGTTGGCAATGATGATGCCTCCTGCATGAATTCCTAGATAATTTGGCATACCTTGAAGACGTTCACTGTATTGAAGAACAAGACCTGTGAGTTGGTCTACTGTTTTGGGATTATAAAAACCTTTTGTTAGCTTGTCAATTTCATTTTTTGGCAAACCAAATACTTTTCCTAATTCACGTATGGCAGCCCGTCTTCGAAAGGTATTGTAGGTGGCAATTAGTGACACATGTTTGAACCGGTTAAAAATAAAACGGGTCATGTCATCACGATCAGTCCAAGAAAAATCAATATCAAAATCGGGAGGATTAACACGATAGAGATTGATGAAACGTTCAAAATACAAATCCAATTCAATAGGATCTACATCGGTAATTTGTAAAAGGTAGGCTACAATGCTATTGGCGCCGCTGCCTCGTCCAACATAAAAATAGCCCTGTTGCCGCGCGTACTTTAGAATACGCCAATTGATTAAAAAATAAGACACAAACCCCATGCTTTTTATGGTATCTAGCTCTTTGTTGATGCGCTCAAAAACATTTTTAGTAGGTTGAGGATATCGGTAAGCCAGACCTTGATAGGTGAGGTGTTTGAGTAAGCGAAAGTCTAAATTAGCATTTTTAGTATAGGTTTTTTGATTGTTGGAGGTGCTAATACTAAAGTCAAAATCTGTCTGACAAGTGCCTAACAGTTCGTTACTTTGATAAAGTAATTCTGGTGTATTGGAAAAATGTGCTCTGAGTATCTTTGGAGTCATCAGACAGTGGTTCAACTGACCCTGCTGGTTAGCGGGAAGTTTACTAAGCAAGGTGTTGCAGTCAATAGCGCGAAGCAGTCTGTGCGTGTTAAAATCTTTTTGATGTTTGAATGATATGGTTTGTAGAGCAACTAATTTTTGTGGCTGATGCCGCCAAGGAGAGCATGGAATTTGATTCAAATCGTTTGGTGATACACCTAAATATTCATGGACTTTTAGATTTATATTTTTACCTATTCGATAGGGGTAAATGACGTAAGTGTCTTCTAAAACAGGCGCAACATCGGGTAATATAAATTTAGGTTGATGCAGTAAGTTTGATAAGTAAGCATTGATGTTGGCAAATCCATTAGCATTTTTTGACAATATGATAAACCGCTGTTGATGGTCTGTTCTAAAGTCGACACCAGGAATTACCCTAATGCGATATTGTTTTGCCAACCGAATGGTCTCCAAACAAGCAGAGGTGCTGTTGATGTCGGTTAGTGCAAACTGAGAAATATTATTTTGATTAGCCCACTCAATAAGATCTTTTGGAGCTATAGTACCATACCGTAAGCTGTAATAAGAGTGACAATTTAGATGCATATAAAAAATAGTTTGATCGTAAGCAAAAATAACTTGATTTTGTAGCAATCCTTGCTTATATTTGTAGTAATCAAAAATTGATATGAACAATGATTTGTATTCACACTAATATTCGCCACCTCCGTCATCTAAAAAAAATATCTCAAGAACTTTTAGCAGAAGAACTTGGCTGGACACGATCCGTCATAGGTTCTTATGAGGAAGGCAGGTCAGAACCCTCAGTATCTAAATTAATAGAGTTGTCGGATTACTTTAAAATTCCAGTTGATTTGCTAATTCGAAAAGATCTGTCTCGATCAGGAGCAACTTCCTTTATTGAAGTAGGGAGCAAGCGTGTGTTATTTCCAATTACTGTTAATGAGGATAATGAGGATTTAATTGAAGTAGTTACAGCCAAAGCTTCGGCAGGTTATCTCAGAGGTTATGAAGACCCAGAATACATAGAGCGGTTGCAAAAAATAAAGTTGCCATTTTTGCCAACAGGAACGCATCGCGCTTTTCCCATCAGAGGAGAGTCTATGTTGCCCGTCAAGGACGGCGCTTACGTCGTGGGTAAATTTGTGGAAAATCTTAATGATATTAAGGACGGCTCAACCTACGTTGTTCTCACTAAAGAAGATGGCTTGGTATATAAACGCGTGTACGATCTTACTGAAAAGGAAGGTTGTCTATTGATGGTGTCAGACAACAAATCTTATGCGCCATTCAAAGTCCCCGCAGATCAAATATTAGAACTTTGGGCTTTTAGTTGCTGCATCAACACACAAGAATACAATCAAGAAGAATTGAAATTGAGCAGTATCGCTCAAATGCTTCAAGATTTGCGAATTGAACTTAAAAGTATTGACCCTAATTTGGTTGTGTAGGAGCGTCTAAAAACTTTACCTAATTCATTATTTTGCTTTTTTGAGCAAATCACGAATTTCTGTTAACAGGGCTTCTTCTCGACTCGGTGGAGGCGGCGCAGTAGGAAGTTCATCATCTTTAAAAAAGTTTAATTGATCTTTCATTTTATTGTAAGTTTTCAGTACCATAAAAATAGAAAACGAGACAATCATGAAGGTTAGGATATGATTGATAAATGCGCCATAACTAATCGCAACCTCAGTCAAACTATCTCCAGCACCAGGTTTGGATTCTGGGCTTGCTGATTGAATGATGTACTTCAAGTCTGCAAAATCAACCTGTCCCAAAAGGCTACCAACAGGCGGCATGATGATGTCGTTAACTAAAGATTTGACAATCGCACCAAAATAGGTGGCTATAATTAAGCCTACAGCCAATTCGATCACATTACCTCTACTGATAAATTTTCTAAATTCTTTCATTTGTTTTTATTAAATAAATTAAGCATCCAAAACGGAATAAGGGTAGAGCCAAATTAGTTCTTAAAGATTACTATCCAAAGATAAAAATAATCGGCAAGCAAGAGTTGTGACCGATCAAAACTGTTAATAACTTCAGACGGTTAACTTGATCCAAATTCGGTATTTTTGAACTTTCAATCTAAAGAATAAAAAAATGTCTGAACACGTCAAATGTCTTATTATTGGATCCGGTCCTGCAGGATATACTGCTGCCATATATGCTGCTCGCGCTAACATGCATCCCGTTTTATATCAAGGTACCCAGCCGGGTGGTCAACTTACCACAACCAATGAAGTTGAAAATTTCCCTGGTTATCCTGATGGTGTAACTGGTCCAGAAATGATGATTCAGCTACAAGACCAGGCCAAACGTTTCGAAACAGATATTCGCGATGGTTGGGTCACTAAGGTCGATTTTACCGGGCCTGTTCATAAAGTTTGGGTTAATGATGATAAAGAAATACATTGCGATACCGTTATCATTTCTACAGGCGCTTCTGCCAAGTATTTAGGATTGGAATCAGAACAAAAATATTTGCAACTTGGTGGCGGTGTTTCGGCATGTGCTGTGTGTGATGGATTCTTTTACCGAAATCAAGAAGTAGTGATTGTTGGAGCAGGAGATTCGGCCTGTGAGGAAGCCCATTACTTATCAAAATTATGCACCAAAGTAACCATGCTTGTTCGTAGAGATGAATTTAGAGCCTCAAAAATAATGGCCGCTAGGGTGGCTAAAACTGAAAATATAGACATTTTATTCAACACAGAAACCGAAGAAGTCTTAGGTGATGGTCAGGTTGTTACTGGCGTTCGTGTGAAGAACAATCTTACAAATGCCGTTCGCGATATACCTGCTACAGGATTTTTTGTTGCAATTGGACATCAACCAAATACAGGGATTTTTAAAGATTATTTAAATTTGGATGAAACGGGTTATATCAAAAACGTACCTGGAACTTCTAAGACCAATATTCCTGGCGTGTTTGTATCTGGAGATGCAGCAGATCACGTGTACCGCCAAGCCATTACTGCTGCTGGAACCGGATGTATGGCAGCGCTCGATGCTGAGCGCTACCTATCCGCATTAGAAGGTTAAGTCAATTTTTTGAACGTACCCGACCACCTGAACTTTTGTTAGCATCCACATGCTCGGGTTTACCAATATAGGTGACATCGCCACCGCTACTTGCGCTGGCAATCAATTGGCCCTTTACTTGTATAACAACATCTGCGCCACTACTGGCATCTGCCGTCCCGTCAGTAACCTTCAATTCACCCGCTTTGATAGAACTTCCACTACTGGCGTCAGCACTGATAGAATTTGCTGAGCCTTTGAGATAAATGTCACTACCACTCGAAGAAGATGCTACTATGTTTTGAGCCGTAATTTCTAAGTCGATATCGGCACCACTGCTCGATTTAATTCGAATGTCTTGTACTGAAATTTGAGTATTACTCAAGGCATCGCTGCCACTAGAGGCTGTTAAAGCATCTAAATTCTTGAAGGTAACCATTACCTTGCGAGACGCTGCGTTGCGGATGTTTTCTTCTGCAAATATGCGCAAGATTCCGCCATTCACCTCGGTCTTGATAACTTCTAATAGGTTTTCATCCGCTTGTATGGAGATGCTTTCTTCAGTGCCTTGTGTCAGAAACAGATCGAGCCCATTACTCACTTCAATTTTATTGAAGGATGCCGCTTGTCGTACTTCTGTTTGAACATTGCCATTGCCACGCACGCCAGGTCCAATATTTGATACCATTTGGCAGGATAGCATCATTAAGGTTAAGGTAATTGTCGCCGCGATTTTGATTATTGTTGTCATAATTGTAGATTTAAAGTTGATTGATATTTGAGGTTAATGCAGGCAGTTCAAGAAATTCATGTCGTAAAGACATATTCCAAGTTCCTCCTTCTATTGTTGTTTCGAATTCAACGCTGGTTTGGTCGTCACAATCCAAGCATTCGGTATCGTTATTTAAAATTTTTAGGTAATGATCTTCGTTACCATTTTTTAGGATGTCGCCATAACTGTCTGTATTGCGATGAAAAGAATAGGTGTTCCTGTTGGCAAACAGCACAGTACCTTCTGGCAAGTATAAAATAATTTCTACCGACTGATCGCGAAAACGTTGATCGAGGTCTGTGAGTAAATAGCCGTCCAAATTAAGTGTATTACTATCGATGCTATAATGGTAATCAATAGCTAATGCCCGTTCTTTTGATTCGGTATAGGTTGCGCCAAGTGCTGATTTTTCAATACTCAACGAAGCATTGGCATCTTTGGTTGATTGCACAATGAGTCTGACATCTGCGGAATAAATCATTCTTTGGTTGTCTGTGTTGTAAACGATCTTAGAG
>Ga0206131_10000523_pt1 | contig 53177 bp, 42 predicted proteins | sample Helgoland_Spring_FD_148636 | JGI IMG/M metagenome (GOLD analysis project Ga0206131, IMG submission 148636) | Pelagic subsurface seawater microbial communities from Kabeltonne, Helgoland, North Sea - Helgoland_Spring_Bloom_20160517_1 | ecosystem: Environmental > Aquatic > Marine > Epipelagic ... | reverse complement strand
TAGTTATTAATACATGTAGAGAAGGTTTAGCTTTAGCTACAGCCATTAATTGGTTACACAATAACAACGTGCCTTATCATTATATAAATTGCAATTTTCCTCACATAATAGAGCAATATGGTGCAGATTGTCGTAAGATATCTGCTGATCTATACATCGATGATAAGTGCCTTACCGAATTACCGGAATGGGATGAGATTTATAAAATAATAAACAATAAGTATGAATAAACAAGAAAAATCCTCTAATAAAGGTAAAGGAATGAGTAAAACTTTCTTATTAAATAAAGTTGAAGAACTTAAAGAGAAAACAATTAAATTAGAAGAATCTATTGCTGAGAAAAATAAATGTATTAGTGACCTTATGGATTTACAAGTTGAGACGTTAGAATTGAATAATTCTATTACTGGAAAAGCAGCTAAATGCTCTACGGAACTTGTTGATTTACAGGGTAAAATGTCTAAGATTTATTTGTTAGTTTCAGAAGAAAACACTATCTTTAACAGGCGAAGAATCATTAAAAACATTAAAAAAATTTTATAAGAAAATGGCAAAAAAAGGCAAAGGTAAAACCAAAAGTGAATTACTTCAGAGAGTTGGAGAATTGGAGCATATTAATTCTATCTTAAATGATCAAGTAGGATCACTTAGAGGGAAAATATTTACTATCAATCTTCTAGTCAACAGGAGTAATATCTTTAACAGAACTAGTACGGTATTAAAAATTAAAAAACTATTAAATGGCTAAAGATTTTTTCAACAGAAAAGAAGGTAAGCAGAATGTAATATCTGAAACAGCAGATTACGATCCTAAGAATTTTGATAATGACCTTGAGGCATGTGGTATTACAGACCAAGAGGGATTTGCAAAAAGACATGAGGAATTATTCAGTAATCTGATTGTAGATTCAGATCAAGAAAATCCAGTAGCAACATTAGCTAAGAAGTTAGAAGAATCTTTCTCAATGAGAGAACTAGCTTTTCTAATGTCTAAGGATATTCTTCAGGAAGCTTATCAACAAACTATAAACAATTTAAACAACAATTAAGAATGGCAAACAAACTATTAGTCACTGGTTACAGTGGAACGGGTAAAACTTATTCATTAAGAACTTTGGACCCGAAAAAGACTTTTATTATCTGTCCAGATGAGAAAGCACCACCTTTTAGAGGATGGAGAAAGAATTACATAATGAAGAATGACAAAGGGATGTTTGATCCTAATACGTGTAATTATCTCAAGACAACTAATTGGGAGAAAATTAAAGGAGCTATGAACTTTGTTAGCAAGAACAGAGCTGACATTGATGTAATTGTAATCGATACGATTACTTATGCAATGATTGGTGAATTCATGGAAAAAGCTAAAACAGTTGGTTACACTAAATTTACTGAGATGGGTGATAATGTTTACAAGACATTGAAATCTATTGATGGATTACGCGAGGATCTTACTGTAATAGTTATGGCTCACACAGAAGTTAAACAATTCAATGGAGTTGACAGAACTGTATTTGGCGTACCGGGAGGTAAGCTAGTTCAGGATGTAGTTAAGCCAGAAGGAATGTTTGCTGTTATATTAGAAACTATTGTTGAGAAGAAAGGTAATGACATTTCTTATGGGTTTATGACTCAGAACAATACAACTAATATGGCAAAGAGTCCAGCAGAAATGTTTAATGCACCTGTCATTGATAATGACATGCAGGCAGTCTTGGATGCTATCACCAAGTATGAAGAAGGATAGTAAAAGGTTAAAATAATTCAAACATTAATAATTAAAACAGAGTAAAAATGAACATTGTATTTGGAACAAAAAGATTAGGAGGAACACAATCAAACACTTCATCAGAGAAGCATCCAGGCAGAGCAGTAGTAACAGTAGAAGGACAGAAAGGCCCTAAAAAGTCTCGTAGAATCCTTTTCAATACAGCTGCGGCTGAACTATTATCTCTTGAGGAGAAAAATGTACAGAATCTAGTATTTGGATTCGTAGAGCCAGGAGCTGACGTAGATGCAGAAGTATTGATTGCAAACGTTGCTACTATTCAAGGAGCAACAGACGAGATGGTTACTTACAAGACATCGAAAAATAAGGTATCTTATGGAGAAGATACATCAGAGCGTGGTAAGGCAGTAACTTCATCTCACATGTGTACAGAAATCTTTTCTTTCTTAGGAGGAGACGATTCAGATAATTTAGAATTTGCATTAGTATCTTTCGATCCAGCAACATCTATTGAGTCTTATGCATTAAGATCATTAACTGAGGAAACTCAAGGTGCTGATGACTTATCTACACCAGATGTTGCAGCAGCAACAGAAGTTGTGGATGAAGAAGTGATAGAAACCAACGCGGGAACTATGACAGGAGAAGAACTATATGATTCTGTAAAAGATGAAGTTCTTAGAGCTGAAGAAGAAAATCCAGTATTACAATCAGAAACTAATGAATATGCTGAGAAAGAGCAACCATTAGCAGTTGAAAGTGATTGGATGTAGAAATCATTAAATTGAGTAAAAACAAAAAAAATTAAAGTAACAAATTAAAAATTAATTAAAATTATGAGCAACGGATTCGGAGCAGGACAAGAAGTAGGTGATTCACCTCAAAGAAAATTGTACACAGGTGCAGAGAACTTCAAAGTAGTAGGTGTTAACCCTACTAAAGAGGAGTTAGAAGCAATGTATGGAAGAGATTTGAATTACACTCCAGAGTACATTGGAACTACTAAAGTTTCTGATGGAGATGGTGAGCGTGAAGTTCCACAAATTAGATTAGATTTCTTCTTATCTAATGAGGCTGAGAATGAACAAGATTTGGTAACTACAAAGATTCAGTTCTATGTAGCAGATACACATCACAAATCTCAAACAGGGAAGTATAAAGTTATTAATTCTTTCGGTAAGGATACTTGGTTAACTCAAGAAGTTATTAAAAGTAAGAACATTCCAGACAATATGAGCTGGTATAATGCCGATGGATTAAAAGTAGCTAAAAGAGGTGAGGTTGAATTAATCTCATTCTTAGTGAACTTATTAAACCTTCCATTTAACTTAGATAAGGTTGATGATCCTTCAGAGTGTTATGCTAAAATCTCTAAAGAGGAGTGGGTTAAAATCTTTGCTGGAGATGTAACTTTATTGCGTAACGTAACAGGCTCTACTAATAATAAAGTAGGAGTCCTTTTAGGCGTTAAAACTAAAGGAGATGGTAAATTAGTGCAAGCTACATTTAATCGTCATACTTTACGTCAGTATTCTATACCAAGCACAAAAGCAACTAAATTCAAATATATCCTTAAGGATTTAGATGAAGCAGTAGCAGCAGGTGCATTTGGTAATGTTGACTTTGGGCCAAGAGATTTATCTTTTCGTGAGCACCAAATTACACCAACAGCTATTTCAAGTGACAACACTAATCAAACAGACATCTTTGCACAAGTAGAGGAATCTGGAGATGCAGTTGTAGCAGGAGATGACGATTGGTTAAACGCTGAGTAGTATTCAGCACAGATAGATAGATAATAAGAGGGCTGTTAATTTCAGCCCTCTTTTTTTATTAATTAAAAACACAACAATATGGGTTTTGGAAAAGCACAACCTAATAAAAGATTGCCAACAGGTGATGAAATTTTGAGAATTATTTCTGAAGTTGATGTATTCGAATATTATTTAGGATTTTTGCCAACTAACCCCATAAGCAGTCCTTTGAGAGAAGACATTAATCCTTCATTTAGTTTATTTTTAAGTGATAAATATAGTCAATTATTTTACAAGGATTTTTCAACAGGCGAAGTTGGAGATTGTTTCATATTTGTTAAAAGGTTATTTAACCTCGCGACAAAGACAGATGCATTTAATAAAGTAGCAGGTGATTTCGGATTAAATCAATTTAGATTACCATCCGGTTCTATTTCTGCTCCTTCCACAAAATTAAAAATACCTGAAAGAAAAACACCTAGAATAAAACCTAACGAGAGATTAAGAATTAGCGTTAGAAGAAGAGAATGGAAACTTAGAGATAAAAACTTTTGGTACAAAAAATATGGATTAAATAAAGAGCAATTGGAGTACTGTAATGTATATCCAATATCTCATTATTTTGTCAATGGCTATTGTACTGAAGCACATTCAAAGGCTTATGCTTTTGTAGAAGAAAAAGATGGTTTACAAACATTTAAAATCTATCAGCCTTATGCTGAAAAGGAAGATAAATGGATAAACAATAATGATTATTCTACTTGGGAGTTATGGACTCAGATGCCTAACACAGGCAATATACTTGTAATTTGCAGTAGCAGGAAAGATGCTATGGTGATTAAAAGTTTATTTCCATCTGAATTATTGACAGCTTGTTCACTTCAAAGTGAGCATGTTAATCCTAAAGAAAGTGTAGTTGATGAACTTAGGAATAGGTTTAAAGAAATATATATTCTTTATGACAATGATTTTAATAAAAGTACTAATCACGGTAGGATAGCTGGTCAAAAATTATCAGAAATGACAGGCTTTCGTCAGATTGAAATACCCGATGGGTGCCAAGTTAAAGATCCTTCAGATTATATTGAAGAATTTGATAGAGACTCTTTAGCAAGGTTGATAAAGAGACTTATAGAAGAAAAACGGAGTAACATCCAAAAACAAGAACAAAAACAATAACATATTTTAAATTAAATCGAAAATGATAACAAGAACAATCAACACAAATTTGATGAAAAAACTAGAGACATTCAAAGTAATGGCTCTTGGTGAGGCTATTAACACGCCTATTCTTTTAATTGGCCCTCCTGGTGTAGCTAAGACTGCTGCAGTAATTGACTTTGCTAAAGCATCGTTAGGTAGATTAAAGGGTGATGACTTATTTCTATTAGAAACAGATGAAGGTACTAAAAGTACTGCTGTTAAAGGAAATATTGATATGGAAGAGTTGGTAACTAATAACAAATACCAATTAGACTCTCCAGTAACAACTGCTAAGGTTGTTGTGATTAATGAGATTGATAAAGCGTCAGCTTCATTAAGAAACAGTTTGCTAGGTATTATGAATGAAAGAGTATTGTTTAATGGTAAGCAGAAAGTACCTTGCCAATGGACAAACTTTATCGCAACATGTAATAGCATTCCAGAAGATGAGGTGGATTCACCATTTTGGGATAGATTCTTAATTACTCACGAAGTAAATAGATTAAGTCCTTCTGACATGTTAAATTATTATGCAAAAGGTGGTAAATCATTTAAACAAGACCACAATATAACTTTACCTGAAGAAGCAGATATTGCGGCTATAAGTCTTAATCCTGACAAATTGCGTAAAGTTTTGGATATTTGTCACTCCACACTATCAGATAGAGCATTATCATTCTTGCCTACAATGGTAAAGAATGTGATGATAGTATGGGAAATGAATGAAGACAGAGCTTTAGTAAAAACTACTGAACTTTTAGTCGATAAGAGTTCAGCTAAGGAATTAGCTAAGAACTTAGTACCAAAAGAAGTTCGTGATCTTTATGACATAATTGATGCTATTGGTGAGTGTGTGTCTAACGATGAGTACAACAAAAAGTACGATAAGCTTGAATTTGCTTATAATGAAGCAAGCAAATCTGGACACTTAACTGAAGCTGACGAAGAAGATCTTCAGAAGCGTATAGCAGAAGAAGAGGCTAAACTTGATTTCTTGCAAATTGATGAAGCAGAAGTTTTAAATACTTTCAATTAATATGAGTTTATTTTCTAGAAAGTCTGGATCTAAAGGAGGAGCTATTAAAGCTCCTTCTTATGATCCTTATGGTAGATTTAAAAATACCGGTAATGGTATATTTGGATTTAGGAAAGATAAACATGTTGTTATGCCTGGAGTTACTAAATATGAAGAAAATAGACTCAAAGGTGTATTAGACTATGTAGAGAAAGAGACGGGTAAGCCGTCTACATTGTCTCAGGAATTAATCAATGACGTATATAGTATTTACGTTAATGAAAATGTTAAAAGAAGACCTGAGAATGATAACAACACTATTAGGCATCAAGTGTTGGACAAAGTATATGACTCTTTAACCAAGATTGTTACAGTTGACTCGCCACTTTATACTAACATATTAACTAGAGAACTTGCGTTAGCATTGCAGAAAGTTGATGACGAGATTAAAGAAGAGCAAAGGAAACAAAATAATGAAGGAGATGGAGATGAAGGTGAAGAGGGAGGATTAGAATCTGTTATGCCTGGAGATGGTGATGAAGATGGTGATGGAGATGGAGAACCTGAAAAAGGTGAAGATGGTGAACCTGATAAAGGAGCATCAAAAGAATCTGGTAGCTCCAACAGACAAAGCCTACAAGATATTATTGACAAAGCGTTAGACAATGCGGAAGATAATATTGAGAAGGCTAAGTCTAATGCAGATGATAGAATCAAAGATTTAGAGAATCAGTTGGGTAAAGAAGCAATGAAAGACCTAATGAGTAATGATCCAGAATTTCTTGAGCAAATTGATGAGTTGAAAGATAGATTAAAATCTGTTTCAATTAGTAAAGAAAGCATCAAGATAGTATTGGAGAAAATTCTTAACGAATCTATGAACTATTTTTCTGCAAAATTCAAAACAATAGAGGAAAGTATATTCGATTGTGAAGAGTGTGAAGATTTATTTAATCTTCATTTACTTCACCCTGCGTTCAGACACACAGAATTAATGAACGTTGGTAATGAAAGTAGAATATACAAAGGTAAGTTAGACCTATACCTAGATTGTTCTGGTTCTATGAGTTCTAATGCAACATTTGAAGGAGAGTCATTAAGAATGATTGACCTTGCCAAAGGTATTGCTATGATACTTTACAGAATGGGAATGATTGAAAACCTTTATTTCTTTGATGGATCTCTGTATGAGATTAATAATGTTAATGAAATCTCAATATTGAGTTTCTCTAAATCTGGTGGAACTAACTTTAATAAAGTGGTTCAGAAAATACGTGAGAATGGTAACAATTCAGTTATAGTTACTGATGGTTATGATTCATGCACAGAGTATTCTGCAGGTGCGTTTTGGATTGGTATTGGTGGTACACAGTTTAGTAACACTGGTGACCAATTTGTTACATATCGTAAGAATAGACAATGCGTATCTTATAATCCAGATACAAGTAAATTTGATTATTGTGTGTAATCTAGTAATTTGCCGGTGATTTATTTGCCGGCAAATTATCTTAAAAACAAAAGTATGTTAGACGAAAGGAAGAAAGCAGTTGATATGATATTTATCAAAGGGAACGTTCCAAGCTTAAAGAACAGTAAGGTAAAGACAAGTAGAGGAATCTTCTCATCTCCTACTGTTAACAAATATATTAGAGCTTTGGGTATCCAAAAATTTAACTCTCGTAAAAAAGAAGTTAAAGGCTATGTGGATGCCTCAAGACCTAATCAATTTGAAGCTTTCAGGAAAACTTTCATGGAAATGAAAAAAGGAAAAGGTGATCCCTTAATTATAGGATATCATCATGTGCGTAATAGCAAGAGGCTCTTTGACTTTAGTAACAGTGTAGAGATTTTACAAGATTTAATGACATCACATGATTTCATTGAAGATGATAATGTAAAATATGTCTTCCCTGTTCCTATGAGTATAACAGGAGAATTAATTAACGAAGCAGATCCAAGAGCATTTCCTCTCTACTCAGTAGATAAGGAGAATCCTGGAGTTTGGATTAAATTATTCTAAATGGCTTTACATAAAAAAAAAGGACAATACAGATTCTTTTTTCATTATTATAGGCAATATGGTAAAATGAGTTTTCACTTTAAAAGTGAGCCTTGTCATGTTGTTGATGATGTAATTTGCACTGTACCTTGTGAGACAAAGTGGAATAAGACTCAACCAAATTTAGTTATGAGAGGCTGGGCCACTGGGTATAAAATAATAAATAACGTTGTAACAATATTTTAATATGAGTGATAGTGTTAAGAAATACAATGAGATGATGGAGCAGAAGCAAATGTTTCCAGAAACTCCTAAGAAAGCTGGTAAAGTTTTTGTTAGACTTGGATTTAGTGATGTTGTAATTACTAAGGAAGAAAATGAGAAGTTTAATGGTCATGTTGATTTAATATCTGAAGTTGAGTGTGATGACTGTCCAGTAATGGCTAGTACAGAGTCATATTTAATTGGATATGAAGATGAAGATGGAAATGAATGTGATGAAGATGGCAATTATTTAGATAGAGATCCAAGTCAAACTCACATATTTTTTGAATGATTAAGTATCAAATAACTAAAAGCTTAATAACTAAACCTAACAATAATAGTGCTAACGCAATTGCTCCAAATTTAATCTACGGATGTTTTGGAGGCTGTGTTAGTACTTATTGTTATATGTCTAGATATAACGGTAAAAGAATATTTGTAAATACAAATGTACTTGATATTGTTAGCTCTGTATATGAGTGGGCTAGGTTTTATGACAAAGTTCCTGACCAACAAGACCCTGTTTACAAAATGGTTGATGTTGCTTGCAATACAGATTTAGTTCTTATGCAAAAACATTGTCCAATACCACTTGTAGATTATCTTAAAATGTATGACGATCATCCTGAAATTAATACAACTATGGCTACAAAGTATCCTGGTTTATTGAAACTAGATGTTAGTCATTTTAATAAAAAACCAAGAGTTAGAGTTAGTATTATGCCTCAATCATACTCTACAATTTTAGAGCCTAAGATGCAGAGTATAGAGTCAAGAATACACGACATAAACAGGCTTAAAAAATTAGGTTGGGAAGTGCACATAAATTATTCACCAGTTATTATTTACAAAGACTTTAGGAAAGAGTATAGAAACTTATTCAGTCAAGTAAAAGAAATAGCAGGAATAAATAAATGTGAGGTAATATTTTTAACTAATCATCCAAATCAAATGGAAAGAGTAGATGGATTGGCATCAGAAATGATGTTTAAATCTAATCAAGTTAAAAATAAAATGGGTGTTATGAGATACCCTTTAGAATACAAGTCAAAAGCAATTCAAATATTTAAAGATGAATATTCTGAGTTCTTTGACGTAAATACAATTAGATACATATTTTAAAAGCTAAATAAAATGAGTAAGGATATAAAAAAATTTATAGAAAAAGAAATAACAATGCTTGATAGAGCAATTGTTGCAACTCCATCAAGAGAGTATTTAGAAGGTTTTGCAAGTGCTAATTATGGTTCTAATGATTTTTTGTTAATGCAATTGTCTATTAATTTTGGATACAATCTTGCTTTAACGAAAATTGAACAAAAATTTAAAGAAATGAAATAATAAATGGCAATACAAGATCACAATCTTAAGTTGACGGAACAACAGTACAGAGACTTAGATTTACCATCATATTCTATGCTATCGGCCATTCAAAGCCAGGGTTTAGATGTTGTGGGAGGAGTAAAACAAAGCTTCAACTTTAAGTTTGGAAGTTTAGTAGATATGATGTGTTTCGAACCACATAAGGTAGATGATACATTCTATCAAGGTACTTCACAGAAGCCGCCTACTACTAATGTAAAGAATATATGCGATCTAATAATGCAAGAATTAGATGGCAATGTGGGTGACGAAGCAGAAATTACATCACCTTTAGGAAGGAGAAAGAAAATGAAGATTAGCAACAATCTCGATCACTATCATAAAGAGATACTTCAGGCTGCCATTAAACTGAAAGTCTATAAGAATTATTCTGACGATAAAACTATTAATACAGTTGTATCTGCAGGTAAGAAATATTTTAAAGATAGAATGACATCACGAGGCAAGATATTAATTAAGCCTGAGATGTGGCAACAAGCTGCTCACACTGCCGCTACATTAATACAACATCCTTATACTGCAAAATACTTTGCAACAGGAATACCTGATGTAGATATAATTTATCAGTATAAGTTTGATACTATTGTAGATGGTAAAAGATGTAAAGGGATGTTAGATTGCTTGGTTGTAAACCATAATGCAAAACTAATATTTCCAGTAGATCTTAAAACTGGTGAAGAGCCGTGCAAATCATTTCCTTTCTTGTACACAAGTCACAAGTATTACATACAAGGTGGATTGTATAGAGAAGCATTAAAGACAATAGTTTCTAATGATTTCGAATTAATGGGATATGATGTTAGACCATTTGAATTTGTGTACATATCAAAACTGAATCCTAATAAGCCAATGAGGTTTTTAGTAACGGATGATATGCATGAAGAAGCATTAAGAGGATTTACTGATAGACATGGTTTTTATTACGAAGGAGTATTTCCTTTGTTAGAAGACTATTATTACAGTAAAAATAATAATAACGCTGAATACTCGCTAGAAGAAGCCAATAATAAAGGTTTAGTTGAGATGGACAGCAAATTAATTCTAGGAAAATAAATGAATCCAACGTATAAGATTAATGTAGTTAAGAATAAAAGTATCACATACCTTTTACCTTACTTTCTAACATACTTTGACTTTGATGTTTCCACGGGATTATTGAATACTTATGCATTCTTTGATAAGAATGATGAGTTCTGCTTGCTTTATAAATGGGCTAGTAATCCAGACTTCTTAAAATTTGAAGGAAAGGTTATGAAACATCCATTATTTGAAGGACATGTAGATTATGGCAATAGAGTTGCCTACAAGTTCAAGTTACCTCTACCTTTACAAAAGGCTAGAGAATTGTTTATTAAAGGAGAATATGTTGAATTTTCTGAGGACCACAAAAATGCCATTAACAACTATATGAAAAAGAAAGGCTTTAAGAATGGTGCTAGAATAAAACAGATTTTGAGTAAAAATGAAGAGTTATCTTCTACTCAACCCGAAATAGGCAAGGAGACATTGAGTAATAATGTCAAAGAGTTAGTTATTCAGGGAGGCCCTGATAGCTTTTAAATTAATGAGAGGGTGTAACAACCCTCTCTTATTAACATAACAATATAAAATTATGAAATTCAAAAGAAAAAAAACAAAACCAGCATCGGTCGGTACTTTTGCAACAATCACTCCAAATGCATTAAATAATTTTTCTACTAAAGATAGTTATTTAGAAAATTCACTTTCTTATCTTTGTGAACTAGAAGGTATGGAGATAACTAGACGCAAAATTAAACATGAAAAAGCAAAAGTGCTTATAAATGATGCAGATTTACTATTCGTATCCAGAGAAACTCCGTTTGAAAATATAGTTGAAGTACAACCATTATCAATAAAAAGAGATTCACGTTATGGAGATGGAATAATAGATATACTTAAAAGAAAGAAGAAAAGACCTTTCTTAATGAGAGTAGATTCATTAAATTATGTTAGTTCTGAAAGTGCACAAAGTACTCTTCTTCATTACACTGAAGGTGTAAAAAATATAATTAATGGAATCTTGCTAGAGAGCACTAATAATAAATTTACATGGGAAGGCAGGTAACCCTAGAAGAGATGATAAAAGAATGCGAGAATGAACAAAGCAGTAAGAACAAGACAGGAGAAATTAAAGAAGAAAAAGAGGCAGGAAGAAATCAAGAGAAGATTTCTTGAAAGAAATATTGAAGCTCAGAGATGGTGCAACAATCAAGGCTTAATTATCTATGCTGCTTCACAAGCCTTTAATTCTAATATGGTTAAATTGTTTGTTCAAAAAGGTGTTCCTTTTAAACCTCTCAATGATAAGTTGTATGATCAGACGGATCCACAACAGGTAATGGAGTACATTGCTGATATTGATGAAAGATACGAATTACTCTACACTAAGATGAAAGATAAAGTGTAAGGTGTAAGGTAAAATCTAAAAAATATATTGATTTGTGATTGGATTAATATGTTATGTTATGCAAAAAGTCCTGATGGTAAAATTTACTATCAGGACATTTTTTGCAGACTTTTTTTTACTAAATATGGTGCAGACTTTTTTTTATTCTACATGCTCATATTGTTCAAGAACTCTAACGCTTGTTTAAAGTCTTCTTCATTTTTAAATCTAGGCAATAATTTCTTAGCCTTGTGCTTAAGTTTTAATTCTCCTTTGTATGGGCCAACCTTATATGCTTCAGCAGGATTAAATAATTGATACATAGTTTTTAGTATCTGTTTTAAATTACCTGTAGCAGCCGTTGGTGTAGATGCAATTTTAAATGCTTCTGCAGGGTTAACAAAGTTAGCAAGCTCTGATAGTTGTCTTCTAACTAAATACCTCATGTGAATCAGTTCATCATCATCATCTCCAGCGTCTAATCCAGCAGATAAAGCATAAACAATAGCTATCAATGATAGATCCATTAAGCTCTTTCTAACTCCAGCTTGTTGCTTTGGAGTTAAATTTTTCCAACTCTTAGTAATACTAATAGAATCTTCTCTAGCATCCTTGACTACTTGTGACATAAACCTGAATGCAGTTACATAATATCCTTCTATATTGTCTTTTTGATCTGCAGAAAAGAATTCATCAGCTTCAGCTAATTCTGTATTAGATGCTTTTATTGAGTTATTAACACCTCTAAACCTACGTAAGTATCCAGGTATCATCCATTTTCTTAAAAAGAAACCTAATTTACCAATCATAGTTCTCTGAGCATGTGCCTGAATATCTGTTGTATATTGACCATGTAACTCATCAACTTTAGCTCTGATTAGATTTCTAGTTTCTAATAATATTCGTTCTTTCCCACCTGTAGTAAATGAAGTATTTTCAACAGCTTCGTGTAAAGCCATTTCCATTCTACCATTAGCAGTTTTCTTAAATGAAACCATATCAGACATACTTGCTGCTTGTTTCTTACTAGAAACTTTCTTTCCGTCCTTACCAATCCATTGTCCTTTATTGTTCTGAACCTTGATACTGCTAAGTATTGCATACATTACTTTAGATTGCATCATGTGTTCACCCATTTTTGCAACAGGTCTTAATGTACTCTGACTAAGTAATCCTTCAGCTTTACCACTCTTCTCAAAATTCTTTTGAATATAATCCGGTCCCATTACATTAAACGCGTTAAGTAATAAGTTTGTTTTTGATGTTGCTACTGGAGAACCCCAGTCACTCATTATATTTTTCAGATCCTTATTGTATTCAGCTTGAGCTTTCTTATAATCTCTCAAATTGTAAACATCACCACCGACAGCTTCTATTAAATTAGAAAGTGTACCAGTACCAGCATTCACAATACTGTTCATATAGTTGAATACAAGTGATACACTACCAAAATATTTAGTTAGTGTCTGACCTAATTGTTGATACTCGACAGTATAATTTTTCTCATTTTCTTTACCCTTGTTTCTAGTAACTTGGAATCCACCAGCTTGCTTGGCAGTAATACCGTATAATCTATTTTCAATCATACTCTGTATTTTCTCGTACTCTTGTATTGTAGAGTTTTTGCTTGTCTTCCATAGCAATTCTCCTGACTGTGCATCTTCTTTTTGACGACCAGTAATAGGATCTAATACAGGAAATCTTTTTTCCTTGAGCACTTCCTGAATAACTTTTAGTGAGCTTTCAATAGCTTTTTTCTCTCTATAATTCTTAGCCATTATTCTATCCATAGTAACTAACTGGTGAAGATCTAACGACTGGTCAGACTCTTTTAATTGAGTTCTGTATGGGATAGGTATTCTTAAAGTTTCACCTTCAGAGAAGTTAGTATATGACTTCATTGATTGTGTATCGAAATCATCAGCTTGAGTCTCAACCATTGTACTTAATAAATGCTCACCTAATGTTTTGGCACTTTGCTTTTGCACAGCTCTTGATACAGTAGATTTCATTACACCTGGAAGTCTAATAAAGTCAATAGTTCCTTCCTTGGATATTAATGAATCTCTATTGTCATAATCCATATTTCCTTCTCTTACTCTTTCCTTTAATCTTTCGAGTTCTTTAAATCTAACTGGATCTTTCTTGAGCTCTTCCCATTCTTTAGATTTCCATTTATCAACAGGTGTAACAGACTTAGTCTTCATACCATACTCCATTGTTATTGTAGTCTTGGTATTAGTCTTTTTCCATGCTGTATATTCACTTCGAGCAATAGCTTCATTAAGTGTGATTCTAACTTCTTTTCCAGCAGAGTTCTCATACAATACATGTGTTGCTCTCTCACCTTTCTTTAGTGTTCCTTCTCCCTCTAACTTAATATTTTTTGCTCCACCGAATCTTAACACACCTTTCATAGGTTTGCCAGTCTTTGTAGATATTACTTGAGAATCATATTCATAAGTTTTTGTATTTACCAGATCACCTGTCTGGTCTCTTTTCTGTCCAGTTACAATTCTTACTTCAGTATCTTCGAATAATTCGTCCTGACTTTCTTTTTCATACATTCTAGCAAGCATATCTTTTTTCTCCTCTAAAAATTCAGGAACATATTCAGATGTAAAGTATCCTTGACCACCTTCAGAGAATACAAACATTCCTTTATATCTCTTACGCATGTCTCTACTTTTTACATTAGCAGCTCTAGACTTTTGAAATTCATTAAATTCTTCAAGAACTACAGTTGCTTCTTCAGTTGCAAATCTTTCTACTCTTGCAGAAGCCTGATCTAACATTGCAGATACAGCTTGAATATCTCTCGACTTCATTTGCTTCTCAGATAATATTTGCATAGATAACATACTTAACTGACCTTGACCTCTACGAGCTCTTTCCTCAGCTATAAGCAATTTCTCTTCTTCAATTGCTTCTTTATTCTCCTGCATCTTTTGAATAATGTATTCACCTTCTTGTAAAGATGTGCCTCCTGCTTCATTTAAAGCGTCCCATTCCTCTCTATATTCAGTTTTATACCTTTCCTCTGTCTGAATGTCATTATCTGCTAATATCTTAGCGTATTCAATTCTGGATAAGTTTAAAAGCTCTGCCTGAACGTCATTTCTTGCAGATGAAATATAACTAACCATTGCCTTTAAAGAATCTAATTGTTCCTCAGTCATGTATTCTAAAATCTCTTCTTCAGAAGTTTTTGCTAATAGATCCTGAATATCTTCAACAACTCTAAAAGATTTCGCCCAGTCAAATGATTTATCAAGGTTATTACTTGTTACTTTATTTTCTTCTTTTCTGCGTTCGATTTCACTCTTCATAAATGAAAGCTCTTTTGCAGCCCATTCAGTGTACTTTACAATACCTAACATCTTATCAGCATCTTCATACTTAGTAAGTGCTTCCTGCAGTTCAGTAATAGAGGACAGTCTGGTAGTCTTACCTGCTTTTACTCTTCTATTTTCTCTACGTCTAGCATCTTTAGACTTCTGCTTATCCTTTTGTCTTGCAAGTAATTTTTGTGCAGTACCTAATACTCTAGCGTGTGTTTTTTCTATTGAAGTTACAACCTTATCAAACTTCTCTTCAGTCTCAGTTTTATCTTCTTCAACTTTCACCCTTTTTTGCTCTTGAGCTATTTTATTCAAGCGTGTAACACCTGTCTGTTTCACCTTATTGCTCAACAAATCTCTTGATAGTGCTTCTACTTCACTTCTCTCTAGTCCAAAGGTTCTCTTGATGTAGTCAGAGAACCACGCCATAAATGTTTCCCATTTACTTTTCTTTCCCGCGTCCCATAATTCAGATCCTTTCTGACCAATTGCAGTTACAAGAATCTCTTTTTGTAACATTTCTGGTGATAGGTCTGGATATGCTTCAGTTACCTGAGCTGCTAATTCAGTTCCTTCTAATTCTTTTAGTGCACGTTGTATTCTTGGATTATCAATTCCTTTTGGAAATGCATCGATAAATATATGCCCAAACTCATGTATTGCCGTAGTCTTGAATATGGAATTAGGGTTAATAAGAATTACAGGCTTTCCTGCTTCCTTAACCCTTTTATCTCCTCTACCCAAAACTCTTGAAGTCTCAACAGTTTCATCCATTATAACCTCAACATTCATTGTTTGTTTTAACGCAGCCACTTTCTCTTCGAATGTAGCTAAGTCTTCTTTAGCAAAATCATCTGAAGTTAATCTTTCTTCTTGAGATTTGTACTTATCAATTATTTTTGAGTCTCTAGCCAATATTTCTATTAACTGATCTTCAGTGTACATTTCTCCTTTAAATTGGTACTTACAACTCATAACTTTTATTTACAAGGGATTTTATAATCCTCTATTATTTGTGTTAAATTTTCTCTTACTACTGTTTTGTTTGAAGCCCTTTGAGTTTCAACAGCATCAATCATCGCCTGATTTACATCAAGCCCATTTAAGTCACTAAAGGTACTTTCTAATTTAATATTATCCAAGAAATCATCAATTTTCTTTTGAACCCATGGTGTCAGGTTATTTGCATCAACATTAGATTTTGTTAATGGAGTATCTTTACTGTACTCAAATGTACGATATTTTCCATCCTTTGATCCAAGTTCGAATGTTCTGACATAAACTGGAACCTTAATCATCTTACCTTCTGCATCTTCTCTTTCCACAAATCCTTTCTTTTCATAAAGGTAATTTTTAACTGAAGTCCAACGTGTTTGTGGATTAAAGTTAGATACCTTTCCATTTACAAACTTAGGGAAGTATCTATTGTTTTTTCCTTTTGTAGTTGGATCTACTGTTCCAAACTCTTGACTCTTATTACGTGCAGGCCTATAAACAAATCCAAATGAATTACCTTCCATTTTTTTTACATCAAGCATCTTAACTATCTTAGAATCTTCTTTACTATGTCTCTGAAATTGGTCAACAAATATATCATCAGATGACATTGTTTGATTTCTAATTGCATCTCTTATCTCACCACTTAAATTAAAGTCTTTAAGTATTTGGTGAGGAATGTGGGTAAAGAATTGAGCAAGGTTATTCTGGAATCCAGAACTTAAATACGCGTACCTTACTAAGTCGATAGCTAGTTTCTTATCCGGATGAATATCTTCTCTGTTTACAGATCCATCTTCATTTTTATAATATGTCTCATACAGACTAGCCCAAGCTCTGTAAATTTTATTCTGATAATCCGTTGGTTTATTTCTGTTATTGATACCAATGTAATTAATTCCATTTCTTTCTTCTATTTCAAGTGCATTGATTAAGGAATTAATATTTGGATCATCAGCCATATCCTGTTGCATCTTCATAACTTTCAATGGAGTATTTTCCATGATAGATTTATAGTTCCTATAACTATTTTTAAACAATGAAGTTCCTGACATCATATAAGAATAGTAATTGTTATCTATCGCTTTACCTAATTTTGCATTTGTCAATAACTTACCATTACCAGTTTGAAATGATATTTTATTGTATGCAATTTCTGCATCTGCAGTACCAGATATGAATAGCTCACTATTTCTGATTACACTTTTAACCCAATCAAGAGAATTACTTTTATAAGTTCCGAGCATTGTGCCATCAAACTTATCCATGTATCCTACTAATACACCTTCATTCTTAACCTTCTTAATCTTATTGTCATTAACTAATCTGTCTATATTACTACCTCCTGGGCCTGCTGTATCTGACTTAGCTGCTATAACTCCTTCTCCGAAGAATTTTGCCTGCTCAGATAAAAAGCTCCATGCTTTCAATACTTCATAGTTTAAGTTTCGATTGCTTCCATCAGACTTGATGTTATTCTCTAATTCACTAGAACTAAGATTAGCAACAGTAGTTCCAGATGTATTACTCGGTATCTTTGGTAATGCATATTTTGCTAACAACTCATCTATTGGAGCACCTTTGAATTTCTCTCCGTCATCACCCTCTAGCATAATACTATCTTTAGTAATACTCTGTTGCTCTAATGTTAATTCAGCAAGCTCCCTAAGTATTGGCTGACCTATAAATCTATTTACCCATTTAAGATCTGCACCAGCTCTCAATAACATAAATGTAGTATTAGCTGTTATTGAATTATGATTACCTCTTGAAATATATGGATCCTTAGCAATATCAACATACGCGTTAAGGAATGCAGATAAGTTGTCAGCTATTGAATGCTTGTCTGTTGTTTCAGTATCAAAGAATGTTATTTTCTTTTGCTTACCATTGACATCTTCCATTCGAGAGTTACCAATACCTAACCATTTTTGCATTCTTACATTTTGTGTCTGATTCATTACGTGGTCAACTAACTGATTAGCTGTTAAACCAACACCAGTCTTACCAGATAAATATTCACTCTTGATTTTTAACTGAGTAAGTGGTGAGAATAATTCCATATTGCTCATTTCAGGAGCAGGGAATAGTCCTTTTATACCTTTCTTTTTGTCTCCAGCAATATCATCTTTCAATTGAGAACCATCAATAGATCTCATCATTGCATCATAGGTTGCTGGAGAATTTAACACAGCTTTATATTGTGCTACAAGTTTATTCTCTGTAAGCATTTTATTTAACTCAGCTTCAGAATACATTGTGTCTGGAACTGCTGTTATTTTTTTACCTTCTTTATTTGTATAAGCTCTTCTTCCTTTTTTCTTTACAGCTAAATGTTTATTAGCTTCTGTAAGTTTTGTCACTTTACCAGTTTCAGGATCGTATATGGCATGGTTCTGCATAGCAAATAACTTATCAATATCAAAGTCACTACCAGTCTTAGCAGGTAGTCCATCATAAACCACAATACTATCTCCAGCTCCAGGAGGAAGAACACCAACAATTTGTAAGTAATCATTAGATGACATCCCTTGGTTAGGAATACGATATGTGATCATTTCTAATGCACTAGGATCTAATAAGGCCATAGCAGACTTCATATCTTTACCAGCTAATTTAATCCCATTTTCTTTAAGCAGTTTTACAGCCTGTGAATGTGGTATCATTGCCTGTCCCGGAAGTACTTTTCCATTTTCAATACGAGGAGGTAATAATGCACCTTCTTTTACAAAATCTTCAGATAATGGTATAATTCCACTATCTTTTTTTACTGTTTCTAATCCAAATGGAGATACCTGAATAAATGAACCACCATAAGTAGATATTTTGGTTATTCTTTTATTCATTATAGACATGAATATACTTTCAACTTTACCTCTAATTTGTGGTATAGAGTCAAATGGCAATCCTTTTTGAAGTGCTTCTACTATGTTTTCATTTCCACCTCTGTCTTTGAATTCATCGATTAGTGTTTTGTAGATGAAAGATTTATCAGTCATCTTATCATTCTCATCAATCTTAAATTCATCTTTAATTTCTTGTACACCAAGATTAGACAGCTTGGATACTGTTGCATGTATTGAGTCTAATAAATCTCTACCTTCCATACCTCCTTCAAAATCATACTCATAGTTCATGTCTAAACCTTCGAGAATATTCTTTTGAATTTGAGATCCTACATTAGTGTCGTGCATTAATTTAGTAGGCAAATCTTGTTGAAGTTTCCAACCTCTATTGTTTAACTTAACAACATTTAGCTCAATATCTGATTCAGGAAGCATCTCTGTTGTACCTGCTTTATTTATTGGAGTAGGCGTTACAGCACCAGCTTTAATCCCATCGATAGTTATTACTTCGTGTATTTCTTTGTGTGCCTCACCATCTTTATATGGCTTCCCAGTCTCAGGATTATTAACCATTTTATTATAAAGTGCTTCCATTGGAGTTCCTTTTACCATAGATGGAATAAGAACAGCTTGAGAGTATTTCAAATACACTGGCCTGTTGTCATTAATCTCAAAGTAAACTCCTTTTAATGGCTGAGCTACCAATTTCATTTCTCTATCCTTTAGAGTCTCTCCAGTCATCATTTTCTTATACACATTATCGTGCATTGGACTCCATTGACCTAATCTTTGTTTGATAAATCTCCATCGACGAGGAGTAATCCATGCTTGAGCATCAGTAGTATTTACTCTGTCATAAGCATCAGCAATAGATTTGTCAGTTACAGACTCTCTAATTTTCTCAACATATCGCGAAGCTACCTCAACTCCTTCAACAGTTGCCTGGTTAAAAATTAAATCATCTTCTTTCTTTAATCTTAATTGTAATCCATCCGTATATGTGGCAGGAATTCTTTTGATTAAATCTGCCGTGTTCTTGTAATATGCTGGATCTCCAGAAAATAACTTTGTATATTCTACCGAGGATATTAATCCATTCATAAAATAGTTACCTGCTAGATTAGAATAGCTTTCATAGTGTTTTAACAATTTCTTGTTTAATCCTGCTAATTTACTTACAGCTTGAGTATGTTCAGTTACTCTGTCTTTAATATTTTCTTTGATGTGCTTTCTTAATTCATCTTTTTGAATATCAGTAAGCCCTTCATATTTATCTTTTGATTCCTTAAATTCTTTTCCGTAAAGTAATCCTCTTAGAGTTTTGTATTTAGGATCTTTTCCATCCACACTAAACTCAGGAAATATTTGAGATTTTAATCCATTACCATCTTCACCATGGTAGTGCACTACTTTTGCAATATTATCATCTTCATTCTCACGTAAAACCTCTTGCATTCTTCTGTACTCATCTTCAAAGTATCCTAATGCAATGTCAACAGCTTTCTCATCAATGTATAAGCTACCGTCATCTAATGTAGAAAAATTAAAAGTTTCCATATTAAATCCTTCGAATAATATTCTTCGTGATTTATCTGCAGCAATGATTGTTGGGAAGTAAGATTTATTACCACCTCCTAATGCTTCATTCAGTAATTGAGAAATATTAGCATTAACTTGGTCATTCATTGTTATTTTAGTATTCTCAACACCATCATTCTTACCTTTTGATTTGAAAGATGAATCTAAACCTGCCTGAAATTTATCTAACCTGTTAGCCATCTCCATTTCTCTTTCTTCTCCCTTAGGTTTATCCTTTGCAAGTAAGTGTCTAATCCAAAGAGAATTTTGCTTGTTTGCCTTTGACAACATTTTCTCTAATTGCTCGCCACCATCAGACTTCCATTCATTTATTTTATTAGAGACGTATGTGGGATTAGAAAATGAATACCCCGTCTTACCATTACTTAATAAAACTGAAGCATCAGCCATATCGACTTCTCTCATAGCAACAGCTTTGGCAAATGAAAATATACCTGTTTGGTATTTAAACATATTAAACCTCTCTCCATTGTCTTCTAATGATGCATTTTTGTCAGCTAATCTTTTCATAGTCCATTCAAGACTAGTATAAAGCAAATCAATAGTGTCAATCTTTTTAACTTCACCACCATTCATAACAACTAAGTTGTCAATATCCTGCGGGTAAACATCAGTAACACCCATTCTTTTTAGGATGTCAGTTATTTCAATTGCCGCGTCTTCATAAAATTCAAATAATTCTTCTTGGAAATATTCTGATTTTACATTGGTAGATTCTCTTCTTAATTTTGTCAGCTTCTCATTAAACTTCTTTTTAGAAGCAGCCATATCTTTGTAGATAGAATTCAAGACCCCTCTGGCTGCATCGGTTAATTCATTCTCAGATGTAAATTTATCGTAAAAGTTATTACTCCATCGATTAGTCAATTGAGATTCTCTACTATTTGTGGATGTAGCATTAATTACAGTGTAGTTTCCTTTGTTAACTTCTGTTACTAAGAAATTTAAGTGTGTCTTTGTGAAAGCCTGTACGAACTCATTAATCTTTTCATTCTGCCCTGAGTTTCTAAAATGCTCTAACTTGTTTACAAGTGGCTTGATCCAGAACTTTATTTCATCGTATGCTTTTAATTTATCAAGCATTAAATTGAATACATCGAATACAGCTTCTTCTTGAGAATAACCTACTGTGTCGACTAGTATTTTATTTAAAGTATTCCATACGTCATCAAAGTTTGCAAATGATTCTACTTCTAAAAAACCATCTTTAATTGGAACTAAATCTCCATCTTCATTTTCTTCTAAGTTTTCAATCTGGTGAAGCATTATTTTAGTATTCACCGTGGCATTCTCTTTTGAATTTGTCTCAAAAGAATCTTTCATGTTCAGTCCACCACCCTTGTCTTCTTCAGCAACTTCAGTAACAGGATTACCTTGAGCATCAGTTATTCTTTGACGTACCTTAACACCTAATCTTTCGATAGATGATATAAGTTCATTCTTAAAATCTTCTTTATTCTGTTTAACTAGATTTATTCTTTCTTGAAGTACATCCTTATTAGGTTTGCTTTGAATAGCTTTTTCATAAGCAGTAATACTTCTGTTTATAGAAGCCGTAATTCTACCCTTCTCTAGTTCATCTGGAGTGTATTCATTAAATGATTTCTTACCTCCTTCTAATACAAATCTGTGTAGAAAGTGATTTGTAACCTGCTCGACTTCTTGTGCCTCAAACTGAGAGAACTTCATTTTATCAATGTAGTCTCTGTCACCATTCTTATCTTTGAAATACCAAAGGTTTGTGGCAGGATCTTTAAATAATTTAGGTTCACCAGTCATGGCGTTAACCTCACCTATTTTTTCTAGGTTCTCATCTGTTGGGTTCTTGTAGTTATACACCCAATCTCCAAACCTTCTTTTAAAACTTGGGCCCACAACTTTTGCATAAGCAATTTCTGCAGCCTGATCGTCTTGAAATATCTCTTGAAATTTGGTATGCAATTCGGACTTCTTCCCATTTGCAGGATTCAAAATATTACAACTCATAATGTTATTTTAGTTTAGAATGGGCAATCTGTATCTATTTTACCATTCTCATCTTTTGGTTTAATCTTATTATCTACTTGTTTTGTAGGTGCACTCTTTTTAGGAGCTTTACCTTTTAATCTTCTTTTCTTTCTAGTGTATTTCTTAGATGGTTGTGAAGTTAATGATTTTTTATCACTATTCCTATTTTGAGTATCACTACTTTGTTGTGTTGGTTGAGATAGATCACCTCCTTTAAATGAAGCAATACTATTTTTCTTTCCAAGCTCTTTTTTTATTGAATCTAGCATTCTTTTTTGAGCCATACTCATAACAGTTCCAACTCCTTTAATCATATCTTCAATACCTTTCTCTCCAGCTTCTCTTAGTCTTGTTCTTTCAGCAGTAAGTGCATCTTTTTTCTCTTGATAATCTAAGTACTCAGGATTGTTGCTTAGGTCTATAGATATTGGGTAAAAAGTTTTACCATCAATGTCATTTATATTGGCAGTTAAAACACTATTTTTTATTTTAAAGGCTTGCCTATACGGGTTAAACACTATACTTTTTCCTCCTTCAGATATATCTTCTTGTTTATAAGATTTTCCGTAGTTCTTCATATCTACTGGAGAATACTTTATTTCAATATCACTAGTTTGTGGTTTTGGTTGATATGATTTTAGGATCTCTTCAACTTCACTAGTTTTATCTGTAAAAATAGCAGTTTGTCTTGGACTTAAAGTTTTGCCATTCTTAATAGCTATTGCTATTGATTGTAAGCTTCCATTTGTTACTCGACCATTTTCTACAAAATTTTTCCATTCAGAATCCTGAATCACCTCACTAGCTTGTGTTGGTTGTAGAGCAGCTAATTCAGCATCATATTTAGCGTTGATTTTATTTATTCTACTTTTAGTTGACTTAGATGCTTTTTCAATATTTTGTTGATTTTCATCTATATATTCCTGAACCAAAGGATTTTTACCAGAACCTTTTTGTATATCTTCTGCAACTAATCTTTCATTAATATAATCAAGTAAATTACTAAGTTCTTTATTGGCTGGGTTATTTTTTACTTGTTCAAATAAATTGTCAAAAGCTTCTTTTATGGTATTACCATAAGTTTGAAATTCTTTAAACTTTTTGTCATACTCATACAAACCTGTTTTATCTAACTCTTCTTGTCTTCTTCTTTCTATATCAGCTATATCAGCTATATCATCTTTTTTAGATTTAATGTCATCACCATCTTGAATAACTTCACTTGAATTAACTGAAGGCTTAGAATACAATTTATTTACTTCGTCAATAATTTCATCTATTCTTTGCAAGTCATTAAGAGGAATAGGTTTATCACCAACTTTAGTTGTAGCAGTTCCATCATCAAACCTATTTATTCCATAATTATACATCTTACCAGGAAACTCCTGAGCTATTGCTGCATTAATTTCAGTATCACTTGGCCTATCTTGTTCTACAATAGTGTTAGCAACACCTTGATCGCCAACTTCAATATCATTGGTAGATGTTACAACTTCTGGAGACTCTTGAACTTCATTAGTTACAAGCGGAGCCATATACAGCTTAACCTTTCTTTCATCACTGTCATTAAACTCAGGTTCACCAACTACTACATTGGTATTGATAATTCTGTTATCCATAACAAAATCTCTATAACCTGGATAGTTCTTAGTATCATTCCACATTTTCAAACTAAGCTGTCTTCTCTTTACATCACGTAAGAAAGTAACCAACTCTTCTTTGCTTGCAGACTTTTTATCAGGACCAATATACTTACCTTCATTTCCGAAGTATAATCTATGTCCTGACATATACAACCCTGATGTTAATCCTTCAGTCTTTTCACTTACGTAAACAAACATGTTAATTAAATCATTTAATGTAGGATCTCCCGGTAGGAAATCAACTTCATTAGGCATTGCTGCTTTTATTTTATCCTGAGTAGCTTTATCTATTGTAGATAAAGGACTGCTCATTTTGTATTTTCTCTTAGCACCTTTACCTGCTTTATCTGGAACTGTGATACCTATAAGTAGATCTGATAATGCTTCAGCCTGCTCATTTGTATTTCTAAGAAAGTTTAATCTAACAGGAAATGGAGTGCCATCAGCTTTACTAATAATAGCAAATAGCCCACCTTTATAAGGTTTCTTTACACCATTCTCATCTTCACCAACATCTAATTGTGTACTTTCAAATCCTTCAGTTCTCTTTGCTTTACCACCAATCTTAGTAGCGTTATATAATTCTCCATTAATATCAGAGTATGCAATGTTAGGGACTTTTCCACTATCCTTAACCTGCTTTAAATCTTTAATATTGTTTTCTGCAACTACATCATTCTCATCAACTTGAGTTTGAAGCTGTCCACCACTAGTAAATAATATTTCACTTTGAGGCTTTTCTCCTCTATACAAAGCGTCTATGATTATTTTTCTCTGCTCAGCATAGTTATTTTCATATCTTTCTTTGTATTCTGCAGATGAGTTATTACTTGGTTTAGATGGCAAGAATGCATTTAGTTTACCTTTCTCATCAAAACTAATTTTTATTGGCAAGTTGTCATAAACTGATTGTGGTATTTCCATTTGACCAGCTTTAGCTTTAGCAAAATCTGCTACTGCTTTAGATGTAAGACTGTTCTTGTCTTTCTTCCAAGGGCCTTCATTAGAAACATCGTATGTTCCTTTCATTCCAGTTTTCTTCTTACCATTAAGAATCCAATTCTTATACAGTTTATTTCCTAAGTTAAATAAAGGAATAGTTTTGCCGTTACCAGTTTTAACTTCAATAGCAACGTCATCTTTTTCTAATCTCTTTTCTTCGAAATCAATTTCTTCACCAGCATTCTCATCTTCTACTGCTTCTTCCACAGGAGTCTTAACTACCGTGTTGGGAGCTACTTTAGGATTAGATGCTTTATTCTTGGCAGCCTTTTTCTTTTCAGCTTTAATCTTAGCTTGCTTTGCTTCAAGATCCTCTTTAGCTTTTTTAGCTTTTGCTGCTTTAATTTTTTCATTCACTCTAGTCTGAATAGAATTCTTAGTTTCAGAACTAAGTGTAGTATTATTCTCGATAGTCTTACTTAAACTCTCTAAGTCTTCAATACTTTCTATTTTATCAAGCATTGTATTTAGCTGAACCTCTTCAGCTTTTCTTGCACCTTCAGGAGTTTTGGCATAAGCCATATCCTCATTGTTAAGTAGCTTTCTATCTTCAGCTTCAGCCTGAATAATTCTTGCCTCTATAATATCTTCTTTGGCAGCTAGGTATTGTATCTTAGCTTTCTTTTCCTCAGTACTAGATAATATCTTTTGTGGTTTAGTTGCAGTTGCATTAGCATCTTCAAATGCATCTAATTGTTTAGCACTCTTTTGCTTTTTACTTCTAGCTTTCTTATCGAGATCTAACGCTTTCTGTGCATCTTTTAATTCCTCTTCGTTTAAGTCTAATACAGATTGTAAAAACTTCTTTTTAGTATCAGACTCTTCAGATTTTATTTGTTCTTTAAGTCTACTATTTCTAGCTAATAAAACATCCTGAGTTTCTTGTAGTTCAAGAGTCTCATAATTATTTATTAGTGTTAAATTTGGAATACTACTTCTTATACTGCTGACTTGATCTGATTTTTTATTTGAGATCTCAGATAATTGTTCATTTTCTAATGTTAATCTAGCAAGTCTATTAGATGTCGTTGGATTGTACTTATTTCTAAAACCTAAGTACATGCCACGCATCTTTTCTGCAGACTTTAATATTTCTGGTAAGTATGCTTTTGCTAGATCTGCACTAAACTCATTGTCAGAAGACTCGTTAAGTGTTTGAATATCTTCTTCAGACATTTCACCAATGTTCTGAAGAGCTTCGTAAAACTGAGAAAACTTATCAGACTCTAGTGCCTTACCTGTCATGTTAAGCATCATTTCATTTATGATAGCTTTTCTCATCATAGGGCTACCATTCTGATCAACTTCAGCCAAATGGTTAAACATAAGAGACACTTGCTTGGCATCATCAGTTACCATCTTATTATACATTTCAGATAAACCTTGCTGATATTCTTTATCACTCTTAGATTCAAATAACTTATTAACTAGTTTACCTGCTCCTTGAAAGACATTACCACCAAGACCACCAAAGAAAGCTGAGGTTAACATATCCTCACTTCCGAATGCATCTGATAATTTTTTATCGTATTGTTCTTGGTTAATTAAACCAGCGTCCAGGTCTGCTTTTAACTTTGCTCTTTCCGAGATTAAGAACTGATAACTTTCTTCTGCTCCTTCTCCCACAAAAGTCTTTCCTGATGCTGCTACTTTTTGTTGCCATGGCTTTAAATTAGCTGACACTCCTTTCTTTGAAGCTACATCTAACGCATTCTCCATTTTCCTTGTTATAGGATTGAATACCTTACCTATCGCCAAGTATTGTGGTATATCCTGCAATAACATTGCCCAACCATTTTTCCAGTTCTCAGAAGCAGCCTCAGAAGCAAATCTAGTTGCTTCTTCTTCTGTAAATTTTTCTCCAGTTTCAGGATTAGTTTGTTGCATCATAGATTCTCTCTGATCCTCAAATGTGCCATGAGCTTCCATCCAGTTCTCAATGTTCCTAGATAATACAGCTTGAGAGATACCATTCTGCATCCATCTACCTTTAGTTCCCATCTCCTCAGCTAATCCTACTGCTTTCCTTACAGCTTTAGCTCCTTTACTGAAGCCAATACCTTTTCCAACAAAAGATGCTGCTCGCATTGCTCCTGCTGTGGGAATGAGCATAGATAAAGTAGAGGCTACGGATACACCATTTGAGAACCACCATCCAGAATCAGCCATCTTTCCCCAACCTGTTGCTGATGGATCTTCATAAATTCTTAATTTTTCTTCAGTTCCTTCGCGAATACTCTGACCAAATTCAGTCATAAAGTTACCCCATTCTACTTCTTCACCTTTCATCAAATCTACGATAGATCCTAAATCTAACATATATCCTAATCCTTCGATAGTACCACCAATAATTTCCCCTACAACAGCTTGACCTAAAAAGTTACCAGCTTGCTCGTAAATTGACTGAGCATCAGCTCTTCTTTTGTTAAGGAATTCTACCCCTTGATCGTCTGGTTTTAAAATATCCGGACCTAAGTAATCCCTATAATCATCAAGATTAACATCAATAACTTTATCATAGATTCTTTCAATTGGAGCTTCGTTTCCTATTTCTCCATTTTTAATCTTCTTAGCTACATCTCTCCACCTAGAAACAGGCTTATCTTCTGTCTCAGTAGTAGGTACAGAATTACCTAATGTGTTACCTTCTGCTTCAGTAGATACAGTTTTTGTGTCTTCTGCACCTTGACTGTCAACTAAATTTATATCGTTTTCTCCTTCCATTATTCTTCAGTGTCTTCAATATTAGAAACTTCTTCAAGTATCTCTTCGTATTTTTCTTTTAAAGCGTATGCAACTTCTGCTTCTCCTTTTAAATTATAAACACCTTTATAATCAACAGGCTCTCCAAACAATGACACGCTGTAATCAATCGAACCATCTTTATTTTTGTTTCTTGTATATGTAACTTCATTTGTTTTGAGTGTACCTCCATCTTTTCCCATTCCCGGAAGAGATACATACATTGTTCCCTCATTTTGATACCTCATGTTTGACTGTTTGATAGATGACATAAACAATTGGCTCGCCAATCCTTTCTCACCTTCCATTCTTTGTTTTGGATCTCCTGAAGCAACTAGTGATTCAAATAGTTCTTTTTTCATTGAATAATCTTCAGAACGAACTTGAATTATAACTTGTTTTGTTGGATCAACTTTACTCCTTATAATAACTTCATCGAAAGGAACACCTTTGTCAGTGAATCCATCAATAGTAAATGATTTTTTAAATTCAAAACCTTCTTTTGCATTTACAGAACCGCCAATAGCATCTTTAAATTCACCAGTTTCAATGTATTCATTTATAGACATTTTATCCTGCCCTAATACAGTAACAGTTTTTGGGTCTAAAAACTCTTCGCTTAAATCTGTAAATGTTCTATACTTAGAGCTTGAGTATTTACCAGTCTTAGGCATGTTTACTTTCGTATAAGCAACACCTTTTTTGTTAGCTTCCATATCTTCCATGATAAGATCATCCATTTTCTCAGCAGTATTCTCATATTTACTGTCAAAATCAAATACAGAGATGTTTGTTGGAATTTCTACACCATTTTCCTTAGCTAAATATCTTTCAGACCTTTCTCTAATCATTTCTTGTTTGCTAGCCTCACCTCTTTCGGTATTAGGGAAATTATAACCTTCTACAAGTGTCGATGGATCTATTCCATATTCAGCGTGAACAGCCTCTACTGCATCTCCGTTATATTGGTCATATATTTTCTTAGCATTGATCCAAGACTTTCCGTTATCATCTAGTCTTTCATAAGCACTAGTTTCTAGTTGTTTAATATAATTTTGAGAATTAGTTAAGTCAGTTTTTGCTTGAGTGTAATCATTAAGCATTGGTAAGTACTGTGGATGTGATTTTATATTTTCCGGATCAACACCTTCGTTAAGTAGCTGTGTTTCTAACTCTTTCATCCTTCCTTCATACTCAGTTACCCCAACACTAAGACTAGCATTAAGGTCTCTCATCTCAACTAAATCTTTAGGCTTTAAGTCTAAGTATTCTCCAGTTTGAATCTTATACATTTTAACAAGTTGTTGCTCATCAAAATTATTTTTCCACATTTGAAACATGACATCATTTTTGACAAACTTGTCACTAATTTTTAATGTCTTAGATGACTTAGCTTTACCGATACCTAGCATTTTTTGAGCGTACCTTGATTTACCAGGTACGTATGTATATACTTTTTTAGTAGTTCCATCAGGTTGTTTGATGTCGACATTTCTAAACTCACCAAAGTCATTCCAGTTTTCTTCCTCAGTAAATTCTGCACGTTGTTTCAAGTGTGCAAGCATTTCAGGGCTTGTTTCAGTTGATGACTTTATAGATGCCATCACTGTGTTAAAATCAGCTCCACTAATTTCATTATCTCTTACAGCATTATAAAATTCAGGAAGACCACCAACCTTAATAGCTTGATATGATTTACTTGAAATACTACCTTTAACTCTGTCAGCCGCGGCATCAATGAATTTATCTTCATCTTGCCACTTAGCTAATTCTCTTCCATTAAATGATTTGAAATCTCCATTTTCATCCATGCTTGAGAATCCTGAAATCTGCTTGTTAACAAAATCATTTGCTTCTTGTGCAGACCATCCTTGACGACCATCTTGAGTTTTCATTCTTTTCAAGTACTCTGCTGCTGATTTTTTGTTTGCACCAGCAACTCCTAAAAATCCAGTAGAGTATTCATTAGCTAATTTAGATTTCAATCCTCTTAGCTTATGAAATTGTTCTCTATCAACACCTTTGGATATAATCTCATCAGCTAAGCTAGATGCTTGGCTCTTATATTGATTAATTATACCCTCAGCTTTTTCCTTATCTCCAGATAAGACATCAGCTTGCAATTGATTAAACTTGTCTGCATCTGCCAATAGCTGATCCTCTTGCTTTTGCTTAGCTAAAGGAACCATCATAATCTCATCGAGAGATAGTGGTTTAAATGATGATGTTGATATGTCTGCTGTACGTCCTGCCATAATATTGTAAATATATAAATTTTTATCTAATTACTGCTTCTTTATCAGCAGTATCATAAAATTCTGTATTAATTATTTTTTCTAAGTTAGCTGTTTTGATGTCCTGAATACCATTCAATCTTCTTACAGAAACAATGTCGAGTAAATCTTCATCTATCTCTTTTACACTAACTCTATTGTTTTGGTTTCCACCTAACATTAGGTGTCTTCCATTTTTTCTTCCTGAGTAAAAAGCAACATGGTATCCCATAGAATCTTTACTTCTAACTACAACCACATCACCAGGCTTTGCTACATCTATTCCTCCTACATCACTACCTATCTTTTGATAAGCCTTAGCTCTAATTAAATTGTACTTGTCACCTTCATCATTCAAGTCTTCGAAACTACCTTCTTTAATTATGCTATTAACAAAGGCTGCACACCAAGCACTTGAGTCTTTTGCTACATCAGATTTATTTTTAACAAATCCAGGAACAGCTTGATCCAAGAATCCTTTGATTGTATTCTGATGCTCAATATTAGTTTCATCAAATCCTAAATACTTATTGGCAATGTTAAGAGGATTTTTCGAGATTGTGTCATCTTCTTTCTCTACTATATTGTCAATAGTTTCTTTAGCTTTTTCTGGATTGTCTAATTCTTTTTGTACAATCTCTTTAGCTTTTATTTTTTCTTTAGGTGATGCTTCATTTGAAACTACTGCCTCAACTGGTTCTGCTTTTACTCCACCCACAGTTGCTTTATTTACATCACTTTCAAGTGTTTTAAGCATGTCATCATACAGCGTGTTTTGAGCTGAATCATCTCCTCCTATTTCTTGAAACTCACCTGCTGTTTCTGTATCAGGCCCATCTAATTCTTCTTGAGTCAAAGTGATAGTGTTATCATTTGGACTTCCCTCATTAGTTGTTTCAGGTTGATTAATTCCTTCTAGTTCCGGATTTTCTTTTTTTTTTTTAAGAGTTCCGTCAGAGTAGAATTCATCGATAGTATTAATCATATCATTATAATTCTCGTCAACAACTTCATTAAATGAAACATCTTCATTGTTTTGATTAGGATCTATTTGATTTGGAGTGTCAGCACTAGTATTTGCACTTCTTTGAGAAGCAGGTCTTCTGTTTATTGGATTACCTTTTGAATCATAACCAAGACCTATCAGTTCAGGATACTTCTTAAACATCTCTTCTCTACCAACATCACCTAGATTATCACCTATCTGAGATAATAATTTTGATTTGTTAGTTTGATAAGCAGCCTCTTGCTCTAAGTTTAAATTAGTTTCAAGGTTACCTTGCTGTAAATTTTGTCTATCTACACCTAAGTCAAATTCTTGTTCTCTTCTACTCTCATTTCTGTTAGCTTCTGTTGCTTGTTGATAAGCACTAGATAATGCTTTAGTTCCTTGTAATTGAGAAGCAAGTAAACTAGCTCTAGTTCCACCAGCATCTCCACCAGAAGCATTTGTAATAGCATCTCTCATATTGTTTACAGATCCTTGAACAGTGTTCTGTAATCCTTTCTCATCAACCAATTGCTTCTCATACTTGTTTCCAAGTCTAGCTAATGCTATTTGCTCTGGTTTCTTTAAACCTGCAAGTTGACCTATATTCATAGCCGCAGGTGCGTATCTTAAAAGTTCAGCAGGATTAAATCCACCTTTTTTTGTATTTGTATTTTTAGATGTATTAGTATTTGCACTTTTGCTTCCATCATCAAGTGAATCAGCAAACTCAGTTAATTCAGCAGTCTCATCTTCAAGCTCCATGGCATCAATAGAATCACTATCTAATCCCATCTCTTCAAACTGTTGGTTCTTCTTTCTTATCCCAGTAACATCTATACCTTCAGTATCTCTCATTAAGTTTGTCTTGTTATCCATTACTGCTGATAAATCAGGGACATCTCCTTCTTGAGATTCAACAAACATATTTACAAGAGATCCAATGCCTGATCCTAATGGACCACCTGTTCTATAACTATTACTAGCGTCATTGTGTAACTTAGATGTGTATTCATAACTAGCTTTAGCTTCAGCATCTTTTCCTTTTTTACCACCTATTAATCCGGCTGCACCTCCTACAATGGCACCTACACCTGCACCGATAGGACCAAAACTTGCTCCTGCAGACATGCCTTTCATAGCACCTTGAGCAGCCATAGCTCCTTGAGATGGCATCTCTGGTGGTGGAGTCGCACCAGTAGTATCAACGTTTGGTTTGCCAAATGCAGTATTAGCTAGGTCTAATGCAGTACCAGCCGCACCTATAACGCTTCCTATACCTGGTATTTTACTAGCCGCACCTGCTGCACCAGCCGCACCAGCACCTCCAGATATAGCTCCTGCAGCTCCTGCTCCAGCAGCTCCAGCAGCCGCACCTGCTCCAGCTCCAGCTCCTCCTAACATACCAAGTAATCCACCTAAAGCATATTGATTGTTAGGGTTGGACGCAAGCTCAGAGCCTGACGGCTCTGCACCTCCCATTCCTTCGGGGGAAGAAATGCTCTGTGCCGCCTTACTAGGTTTAGTCTTTTTCTCTTGTTCTGCCTTAACATATTCTTGAGCCTGCTGTAATCTTGACTGAAGTTCATTTAAAGTAGCAACATCCTCTGGACTATTCCTATTTTCAAATTTCTTAGCTATTACAGAACTAGCTTCTGCAAAGGATTTTCCTTTAATATATTTAGGTAGATTAAATTTAGATATAATATCCATGTTATGCTATTTTATAATCGTTAATACTATTGCCATTGTCTTGCATAGCAATAGTGTTTAGTGCTTCTGTTATATTTTCATCATTAAATGCTCGATAGAAATTTTCCATAGTAGCATCTTTTTCTTTTACTAATTTCTTTAACTTTTTTGGAGTTATTTTTTGACCAGGTTTTAATCCCAACTTCTCTCTAAACTCAACAAAGTTTCCGTATGCTTCGTGAGGCATATTTAAATACCTTAAAGTTTCAGGAGAGAATTTCTTTAAAAAGTTTCTACTATCACCTTGCTGGAATGAATTACCTAACACATTGAGTAAATTCAATCCTTGAGCTGCATCAAATCCTGAAGCATGTACTCTTTCGTGAGTCTCAGCATCTTTATTGTGTTCATGTTCTGGATCCATTTTTACTACATTTTCTTTAGAATCATAAGATCCTTTAGATCCTGGCACATTACCTCCAACTTGTTTAGTAGCATTCAATCCTCTTAATATCATATTGTCAATATCATAATCAGTTAATCCTGCTTGCTCCTTCATTTTATTGCGAGTCCAAGTATTATTATATCTTTCTAAAAATGCCTTAGCACTTTCATCTTGAACTGCTCCTTGAAAATCAACTTCTCCTTCTGGAACTGTGTTCTGGAACGGAATTGTAGAACCCATGTATTTATCGCGGATATCATCAACATACATATCACTACCTTTTTTGTGAAACTTAGATTGAGTCTTTGTAAACTTTAATGGATACTTTGCAGACTCAGGTTCTATAGGGCCCATTTCAGAAGAAGTATTTTTTTTCTTATCCTTGCCGCCTGTCATCAGTTCACCTCCATCTTCAAACGAGTTGATGAATTCTTTTCCCTTTCTATAAAGTTTATTACCTTTTTTATAAAGTTCATTACCCACCTTACTCGCTCCATCATATATCTTATTACCTACTTCACTTGCTTTGTTAGTGGCTTTTTTTATTGAACTATAATCAATGTCCAATGCGTCAATAGGGTTAAGCACATTATTTACTACATCCATAAATTTAACATCATCTGGATCGTCATTCATATTGAATTCTCCAATTAGCTTTGGAGTTGAATCTAATTTTCCCTTACTTGCATTACCTGCAGCAGATCTTATATTAGAGTAAACACCTTTACCGCCTGGAGTCTTATTAAAGTCATAAGTATCGTATATTTTTACATTGCCGGTTTTTGGATCAAAATCATAAGATACTCTTCCGTATGTTGTAGCAGCTTCTAGCTCAGGAGATAATACACTACCTAATGCCATATCTGCAGCATTCATTCTTAATGAGTTTAAATCATTGTCTATTTGTGGACTATAATCCTTATACTCAGTTCCACCTTTATTTTTTCCAGTTCTCTTTACTGCATTCCTCACACTTCTATATAAGTGTTCATTTGCCTTTGAACCACCATCTTTAGTAGTATATGTGCTATCTTCATTTGCAAGTGATGCAAGTAATTGAGCTCCATTCTGTGGTAAAGGAAGCATGTTTCTTAGTGCACTAGTCATTGGTTTTGACTGTCCAATTTCATTACTTTCAGATGTTGTTTTACCTTTCTTTTTACCACCAAGCTTTCCCCCGTCCTTAAAGACATTTCCTTTTTGTCCACTAATATCGTAACTTCCGTCAAGTGATATTGCATTAGAGAAGATATAATCATTCCATTTAGTCTCACCCTCTTCTACAAGATTAGGCTTGCCATTAGATCCTGTTCCTTGAGGAATACCACCTAATGAATTTTGTTCGTGGCTACCACCATTCTCAAACATAGTAACCAAATCACTAGCATCTCCAGTTATTTTACTACCTACTTGACCACTAATTTGACCACCTTCAAGAAACTGATTAATATTTGGTATTTGTTTCATTTGAGGTTGAGCAATAGAAGTACTCTCTGCTACCATTTCTCTTACTGGTAAATTCTTTTTCATATTATCTGAAAACAAAGATCTCTTTGGTTCAGGTATAGGTTCAGGCTTAGACTCAGGTGGTGTAAATGAATCAAAATGTTTTCTAAACTTAGATACATATTCTTGACCAGATAAATTTGTTCCGGGAACTACGTAGCTATCTGGGTTACTAAGATAATCATCAGTCCCTTGTGGGCCGAGGAAGTGAATAAGAGCTGATACATCATTAACGTCAGCATCAGACTGATATTTATTTATTAGCTTCTTTGCATATCCTTCACCGTATGTAAATCCCTCCAATTTTCCATCGAGAGCTTTATCCATAATTTTCTCTTGCAGTTCTGGATCACCTATAAACTGACGTTTCGAAATACCTTTCATATCAGGATCTTTCTTTATCAAACTATATAAGAAATGATACTTACCTGCTGCAGATGATGTTGGGTTATCTAATTTTTTTCCACCACTAGACTCCAACATACCTATTGCATGCTTGAAAGCCTCCCTATTCAGAGAGGCTGTTTCTTTAGATTTTTTATTTGGATTATTATTTATTTCCAAGGTTTAATTTTTTGATGCTTAACTGTTAATACATGCGATTTGACCATGCTGTTGCAAAGCCGAAAGCTCCGACAAATACAGAGCCTCCTAGCAGTTTTAATATACTTTTAAATTGTTCCTTGTTATGACGCATATCACAAATATATGAAATTAAGAATCTTTTGTCAATATTCTATATCACACAAACTTAGTGTTGTGTATAGAAAATTGTTATGTCATGCAGGATAAGTTTGTTGCCATCTGCATTATCAAATGAGAACTCAGCAAATCCCCAAGCACTCCTAACTCTGTCTCGTGAGCCAGACTGTCTTGGGAAATTGAGTTTCCAGTTCCTAAACTTCTTCCAAACATTTGTTCTTAATATTAATTCTACTTCTCCAGAGTCTTGATATTCGTTATAGACTCTAACTCCAGTTAACCCTTTGTTTGGGACTTCAACACCATTTTGGTTAGTAAGCTCCAGTTTGTAAGTAGCACCATTAAGTATAATCTCGTCACCTTGTGGTGCGACATGTAATGTAATAGCACTCTTATAGTTTGTTCCATAAAAATTATTAGGCACACCTTTAAAGTGCTCCCATATCTGTTTGTTATTTGGATTAGTAGTCATCATAACAGATCCTTTGTTTACATACCACGCTGGTACATAATCATAGTAGCTGATAAATTCTCCTAAAACTTCATTGAATCCTAATGTAAAACTATCTGTTGACTGTAAAAATGAAAAGTAAACATCTGAGTTTACAGGATTGTATCCTACTTGAACACCTTTTCCTAATACAGGATTGTCAAATCTCAAGTCTTCTAATTTCATTCTATTAAGTAATTCGTGGTGGAATCCTTTAGCATCAGATAATCTACCTACATTACCGTCAAATGATATAATACCTTTGTTGATTGCATCTATAAAGTAAAATGCATTTTCTGACTTAACTACACCCCATCTATTCAGGCATCCTGCCACTGTACTTTTGTAACTATATTCCTGAAGTATTCCACCAGTACCTAACTCTAGTCCAATTCCATCTTCTGGATTAATTTGAACTCTAGGATTAATACTAATTTGTGCTACCGCAGTGTCTTGTAAACAGAATACCTGGTCACGCATATTTACTACCGCGTTGATTGGGCCATATTGTCCATCAAGATCCAGTGTCTCATTCTCTAAGAAATCTGTCCATGAGTCAACAAACTCTCCAGGTATCTTTTCTTTTGAAGCCATGATTCGAGTATCAAACTCCTGAACCTTCTTTATCTTGCTTCCTAATCCAACAGATTTAACTAGTGTAGGTTGTTGAGAATATACAGTATTATACTTAGTGTACTCCTCATATCTTGGTTGGTATCTGTTATTCCATTCATCTAATGATAAATCATTTCTATTCTTAAGGTCAACAGTAGTCTCAACTCTCACTGATACAATCTCAGATAATAAGTTGTAATTTTCAGAGTTAATTTCTAAATCATCCTTAACGAGTTTTGTGAAAGTGAATACGTCGACAAAAGTATCTCCTGGAGATTCAATTAATATTGTACTATTGTTGATAGTTTGAAATTTACCTATTTCAATATATGTTGCATTAGCTTTTGCTTCAAATGACATTCCTCCATATATATTACTTGTGTATAACACCGAATTATCTTTTACGAACTCAGCAATCAATACACCTTTAGTTTCTGATATGTTAGAAAGTTCATGCATTCTTTCTATTGTCATCCTACTTTCTAATGGGAATGTAGGATCGTCTGGACCTTGAGCAAATGTAATACATCTTGCTCCGTTTGTGTTACATCCAAGTATTTGAACATTTGCATCCTTATGCACATCAGCAGAGTAATTCCAATTATCCATAATCATTGTCTTCAAGCTATTTGCATATCTTAAAGCTCCGTCATTATTATATCTTTTAAAATCTGCTGCGTGTTCAGTAATCTCAGGAGTTCCATATATTTCATACTCATCTACATTTGGTGCAGGATAATATGTCCCATTAAAACTTCTATAAACCTGATGCTCTGCTCTTCTTCCTTCTGAATTAGTTGGCCCAAAGAAACCTTGATCTGACAAGCTACTTGGTGATCCAGAAATAATCTGATAAGTAACTCCTAAAGTTGATGTTGTTAATCCACCTTTAAATATTGTTTCTTGATCTTTATTAGCATTTACTGGATTTACTTCAGCACTCCAGTTAGCTATATCATCTTGCTCTGCAAGACCAACAACTCTTAATTTATAACTAGCATCAATTTGAGCATTTCTAAATAATACTTCTGGACTAAAGAATTGCATTAGTCGACTGTGCTGATAATTTTGTGCAACAAAGTCTTGACTATCTGAAGACTTAAACCCTTCAGTAGATCTTTGTCTTGATAATCCTAAATATCTTCCAATTCCAGGAACACCACCTTCCCAGCATGAAAAACAATTGCTATCTTCGTAAATCCATGATAAGCAATGATAGTCTTTACATTTAACCATAGGTTTCTGACTCTCAAACATTCTAACCATACTAGGTAGTATGTCAGATTCATTGCTATTAACTCTTCTTACTCTCTCAGCATAGCTTACATTTTTAGACCTAGACTTGTAATTTGCTATTGTTGGATTTATAAATCCTTGAGCATATATTGTTTGATCTAACAATGTTCTATCAGCTCTTAATATTTTGTATCCTATTGGCTTGTCATCATCAGATTCAAAGTTGCTGCTATCATTCAGCCATACATAGAAGTCAGCAGTAAGAGTGACTCTTAATTGATTGTAGTCTCCTTCTAAATTTCCAGAAGGTGTTTTTAAATCAGCTATCCATTTAGGATCTGAAGTCTGACCTCTTCTATTATAGAACTTAAGTCCGAATCTATAAAGCTCTCTATCTTTTAAAAATTGATAGTTTCTTGCTTCTGAGTCAGACAATGATGCTTGGAATATTTCTAATTTAACATACTTACCTTCAGCTCCAACAGTTGTTCCGTTAGATTGAAATTTATATGTTTCGTAATCTGCATTAATAGAATCATGTTTTGGCGGAATATTAAAATCACCAGGAACAGTTCTAGTAGTTCCTTGAATATTACTTGCATCATCTACTGAAACATTTTCCATTACTACTGCAGATCCACCTGAGCTATAAGAATAAGCTCTCATATCTAAGTCAACTATAAATCTTTGTTGCTTAACATTGATTGGAAATAATCTATTATCTTTTGTAATAATATGTTGAGGTATGATTGGTGCAGATCCTAAGAATGTAAACGCTTCTAATGATATTGTTTCTGTTGACGTACCATCATCAATAACACTAAAGTTGTCAAAGTTGTCAATCTCTCTATCAGCTATAATTTTAATCTCAGGGATTTCATTAAAAGCTGTATATTTTATTGAGTATATTTTTATGTTTGTAAATTGCGTATCGATCGATGGTATATTTACAACTACTGAACGACCTAAAACTTCATTCACCTCTCCTCCACCTAAGTTTGGGCCCTTGTCAATAGGTATCAATTCTGATACTGGAGAGATAGTTGTTTGTGCACCATTAAGTATGTATAGCCCATAAGCATATTGAATCATACCAGATGTGTGACTACCACCACTAATTACTTGGTCTGGCTCTGGTTGTGATAATGTAAATGTACTTACTGTATCTATAGCGTCTGGATTAAGATCTATTAAGTTAACAAGATCTCCATTCTCAACACTTTGTTTAATATTAAAATACCTTAATTGGTGTTTACCATCAACAAAATATATTTTTTGAATAACAGAGTTTTCGTAATTATAAATAATTTGAACTAGGTTAGAGGTACTTAATCCTAAGTTACCCATATAAAGTAAATTCAAATCGTAATTTCCATTATCTAATCCAGTCAGTTCCCAAAAGCAATCAAATCCAAAATTATCTGTGGTTATAAATATCGCTGAATCTCTAAGCTCCTTTACTCCTATAATTATTTGATCTAAAGAAGTTTTAGCAACAGGAATAGCTGAAGTATCAACATAATCTTCTTCCAGTCTACATCTAGGTATTACTGAAGAATTTGTTGTATATTTCAACTCTTTTGTTACTCCGTTTACGTCATAAGTAATTCTTGTATTATTAAAATCAAATATAGGTGTAGGGATTTGAAACACAAGCTCATTACCAGCTTCATTAGTTACAGCAAATGAACTTTTTTGATCAGTTGCCATTATTCTAATGTTCTTTGCGTCGAAGTATTTATCAGACTGTAAATCTCTCGCGAGATCCTTGCTCATACCTTTGTATGATGATATGTGTTTCTTGATCATATTAGTGTATTCTTAATTGTTCCTGCTGACCTAAATACTCAAATCTTCTTGAGAAGGAAGTACGGCTAGGAATTAATTGAGTTATCGTGTTGACTAATGTTTCCATTTCATCTGCAGATGGTATTTTAAGACTTACATCAGCTTGACCTGCATTGAACATATAATCAGTCTCAGCCTTACTTAGCTTTCTGTCACTAATCATATCCATGTCATTTAGTATATCAAACCATTTCCATTTAATGTAAGATTGTACACATCTTAAAAGTATCGCATCATCAAGTATTAAAGGGTAGCATTCTTCATCAGTTGCTACTGCTTTGTAAATTACATTAATCTTACCTTTTTTGAAATTAACATTTATGTACTTACTGTTAAGTGAATATGTAGGGTCTTTTCTAGTTGGTAAAGAATTGCCGACATGAAAAAAATCTTGTGCAATATCTTCACTTGCTGTAAGTGGAATAGGTCTGTCGACTCCATCAACTCTAGCAATCCCTTCAATCTTTAACATATCAATAGGCTTAAGTGCTCTATAATTTTCAACATTTAATCCCTCTCTTCGCGTGACATATAATGCTGGTGCACCAAGTATTCTTAGAACTTCAATAGCATTGTCAACTATGAATTCATAATTCAGATCCTTCATTAAAGGGTTTTGCATTAGTCTATCAGCGACTAGTTTGATGCTTACTAAGTTTTGTGTATCTGCCATGTCTTATCTTAAAAATGCATCTATCTTTCCTGCAAATATAGATTTTGATAACTCTCGTTTCATATCTCTATTAAACTGCATCTTATAGATACTCTTGTTTTTATAGTTTGCTTTATATTTCTTGTAGAATATTCTAAAAGTATAACCTCCAGTATGCTCGTTAGTATATCTAATTCTTATTTTATTTTCCTTAGCTTTCTTATTCTCAGCCCACAATTCCTTTGTTGCTTTCCAATTAGTTGGTAATTCATTTATAATTTTACCATCATCATCAATCTTGATTTCAGTTTTAAGTTTCCTGAGCTGTATCTTACCAATTCTTCTTGGCATAATATATTCAGCTCCTTTTTTAGAAATCCTGTCTCTAACATGAGAATTAAACTCCATAAGTATATCGGAAAAAGTACCTCTATTTACTGTATGTTTACCATCAGAATCTCTCTTGTAATGTTTAAAGTAATCAAAGTTACCATAGTCTGACTTAACTCTATGATTTCTAATATCTTCCTCGTTATTTTCTTTCATCAGTTGCATCATTTACTCTATCCTCTGGAATACCTAGACTTCTAGTTAATTCTTTTACAACCAAGTCAGTTATTACGTCAACCATTGCAACCTCAACTGGATAGTCTAAATCCCATGGTTCTACATTTGGTGTATCACATGCAAGAGAATGAACAGTATCAGGCTGTTCAAATATATCAGTAACTTTGATACTTTTTAAAAACCTGAACTCATTATTGTTTGAGATTAAAATCAACTTACCATCCATGTCTACTGCACAATAATTTAAGTGCTGTGTGAATCGATTAGAAAATAAGAATGGAACTCTTTCAACAGGAATAATATTTAAGGCAATTACTGTACTGTCAGACTTTCTAACCATCAGTGGGCCTTCTTTTCCTTTTATTTTTATGCTCCGGGGTAGAGGAATGGAAGTACTGAGTATTTTACCAGCACATGTATATCCCGAAACTTTCTCGACTAAAGAAACATCCATACATAGCTCTTGCTTAATTTCTGTTGGCATGTGCCACCCATTCTTAGCATACTGTTGTTTAAGAAGCATTGCTCTCTTGGTATCAATAAGAGAAGAGATTAACTCTTCAGACATGTGAGTGTCATCAGTAGCAATCCCTAGTTTCTCATAGATAGTATAAATTATCTCTTTCTTTGTCATTGTGTATTTTAATATAATCTACCACCAAACCAGAATGTTCCATCTGGATTAACATAGATTTGTGTTACATTACTTCTTCCTTGAGCATCAATCATATTAATTGCAAACCCATTAGCCCATTGTGCTTTCATTGGACGAGTAGCATAACCAAATGCTGCTGACCAGAAGTCTGCACAAGATCCAATATTATACGCAGACATAGTTCCTTCACGATAGTTCTGGATACGATGTGTGTGTACGTATGCACAAGATGTTCTCAACTTATCTAAGTGAGCTTTAGCATTGTGAATACTGAAGTATATTCCGTGGAATATTTCAAAATCATTCCCAAGCTTAAAGAAATCTTGTGACCATTTATTCTTTACATGATAACCTCTATCCTCTAATAGCATTCCGTCCATTGGAGAAAGTAAAGGTGTTTTGGCATTATCCATATTATTCATCCACCTATTGTGTCTGTCTTCATGGTTGCCATATAAGTAAGTCTTCCAAACTCCAGAAGGTAATTCTGCTTCAAAGAGATCTAACTCTTCATTACAAGCATCATATTCCATATCTAAAGTTAATCCAGGCACTGCTGTGAATTTTCCTTTATCATGTGAAGATAAAGTATTTATATCAGCAAAATCACCCATTAAGTGAAATCCTTTTATGTTGTATTTATAATCACGCATTAATCTTCTAATGCCCGCATGTAATCTTTTGTTGTGGAATGGAACGTGATTACACCCTAATAGAATGTGCATTCCTTCCTGATCTGCAATTGATGGAGTAGGTACTAGTTTTGGATTTTTCCTCTTAACTAATGTAGGAGCAAATGGTGTGTTCTCTAGTTTTTGTCTATTCTCAACGCAATGATCTCTAAAATCTTCTGCAATACTTCTAGTAATTTTTACATCACCTGTGTTTAAATTACTTGAAATCCTTTCAGTATTGCTTTCTTTAATCTCTTTCTTTACTTCTTTCTTTGCTCTTTTGATAATTTTAAATGAATGTGCCTCATTGTACTTTCTCATTAATGCGTAAGCACATGCTCCGTTTCCTTTTTTTAAGTATCCTCTTTTTTCTCGAAGAAACTTCTTAACTGTATCTAACTCGTTGTTTTCTTTAGCAGTTAATTCTTTATCGTTTGACATAGATTTATTTTAAGTTACAGGCAAATATAGTTTTTTTTATTATATAAGTCAAATATCTCTATCACTAATAATAGGTATATTTTTTTTAAGGACTACATAAATCCCCATTATGATCTCGAACTACTTCTGCAGAATCCAACAATGATCCACCATTAGAAACTTTAGTTCTAATCCTAAACGCGTCAGTTAAAGTGTTCTGAGAAGGTATTGGAGACACATATCCATTCATGGTTAATAAGTACCCTTGGTTTGCTGCCAGTGTTTCTCCATTAACAAAAGCTCCTCCGCCAATCTTTGTAATAGTAGATGACAGTGGTACATCAAATTCAACCCAAACATTAGTTTCAACTATTACAGAAAAACTAAACTGAGATTGACATGGATTATCTGATACTATTAAAGATCCTATATTACCATTAGTGACTGGTGGATTTTCAATTAATTGCCCTCTACTTCTCATTGTTATCTGCCCCATACTATGAACTGAATTGCCCACTGCCTGTGTCAGAGACAGCAAAATTAAACGTTGTATTTACGGCTAGATTATCAATCAAGTCTGGAACCCATGTTAAATAACCTGCATTAACTTCAGATGCATTAATCTCTTGATTAACAGAAACATTTGTTCCATTAAATACAAGAGTGCCTCTATCTGGTAAATCCAATATCTTTAACTTAGATGGTGGATCCCCTTCTGGATCATTATAAGCTGGTGTAGTACCTGTTGTAAAATCAGCCATAGAGTAAACATAAGTATCTCCAAAAGGAACACTTATAGTTTTGTCACCTATAACATCAGGAGGTAAATTCTCAACACCATCTACTCCAATAAACATAAAACCTGTATTTAATCCACTTAATGAATTAGATCCTACATCGGCCGCGTCGAATTGAAAATTAACTGAATACCCTTGTGCAGTTCCAGTAGCAGGAGCTTCATATACAAAGTTTCCTGTTGTAATTTGACCAGCAAATATTTGTTGATTCAACGTTACAGCTACTCCATTTAATTTAAGAGTTCCATCTGAAGGAAGAGTTAATATTTCAATGTAAGCCATAGCATCTCCTTCAGGATCGGAATACTGAGGAGTTGTTTCAGTCGTGAAATTAGCTATTGTGAATACATGAGTTGCACCTAAATCAATATTAGGTATTGTATTCTGACCTATTTGTGTTGGCCTACCATTCTGTAAGCCACTATTAGTTACCGTGTATAACATTGTTTGTTCATTATTTTTATTATGTTCAGTATCACTGAACAGTTATTAATCTACCCATATCATTGACCCTGTATCTCGAACACTCGCATTAAAGGAGTCAGTTGAAACACCATTGGCATCTGGAGCAATGTGATAGAAAGCACCAGAGTTTAATTCTGCTGCGGTAATAACCTGTCCAGCAGTTACAGGGTTAGCATAATAATAATACACTCCTGTGTTAGCTGTTGATACTTCATCTATTCTAATTGCATCCAAGTCATTGTTTTCTGGATCAAAATAAGGTGCTATTGTTTCTGTCGTAAAGTCTGCAACAGTAAATACTGTTGTTACTCTGTTTCCTGCGTATTGTGCTCTATCTCCGATGGTTGCTGGTTCATTTGTTGTTGCTAATGCTTCTACTGTTACTTCACAAGCTGCTAAATTAGATTCTAATGGCAGTTGAGGGTCATTATCAAAGGCTGTATATGTAAAGCCTGTCACATAAGCTGAGTCAGAATCTTTACTATAAACTAGTAAAGTTGGATCTGTATAGAAGTTTCCCACTACTACTGCTTCTCCATTGTATTTTAATTCTCCATTTACAGGAAGTGTCTTAATTACAAATCCTGAGAATGCATTTCCATCTGGATCTGAATACCCTGAGAATAAATCATTATAAGAGAATGTGTATAATTCCGCACCATCAACTACTGTTATCGCAGAATCAGTTAATACTGGAGCCTGATTATTATCAACTCCAACAGTTACAGTTCCTACTGGTTGAATATACTCTGATGTATTACTAGCCATCTTCTCAACACATATTAATGGATCTGTAAGTTGTAATGTGCTTTTAATGGATCTGTAAGTTGTAATGTGCTTACCATTGAATCAAATCTTTTTAATTGATTGTATGTGGTTGAGTAAGAAGCGTATTTATATATCAGCTTTAAAAGGTGAATACCACTTAGTCTAGCATCGCCATAATTTTCTAATCTACCTGAAGCAAGTTTAACTGATTCAGTAAATACTCTAGCATCCTTAGTTTTCATTTATACTTGTGTTAACTCACAATCAAGTACACCAACAGAAACTATGTTACCTGCAGTTGAAACTAATGCAGGTATGTCCTTACAAGAGTCACAATCAGATGTATCGATCGTAATTATTAATTTATTTAAATTGTCTATTGCATCTCGGTATCTTCCAAGAATAAGTGAGTTCTTTGTAGCCTCCAGGTACATATCGAATAATAATGCATTCTGAAAATTAGCGTTACAGTTGAGACATGATAAATCAACATTAGCTATTAGTTTGGCTTGGGTAATATAATATTGAGTAAGATTGACAGTTGCTACTATTACAGCTTCAGGTTCACTAGTTGTGATTTGTAGAAAATACATTCCTGAGAAACTGCTTAAATCTGCATCTTCAGCAGTTATTGTAATATCTTCTGAGTTAGTAGTTCCCACTAGTAATGAAGATAAGTCTTTAGCCTGAGAAGGATCTTTGTATGTATCCTCATTCCACAAAAGAATCTCTGTAACTGTTTGTCCAGATGTTACATTAACTTCTAGGTCAAGAGTGCTTAAGTCGTTAGACACTACAAATTTTGTTACGTTAATTGCCATTGTTATTATAAATTATTGAGTTAATAAAAAAGGGACAAGGAATAATTTCCATGTCCCTTTATGGTTTGTGTCTTAGGTTAAGACTACGCTGCTTTAATCGTGTCTACTGAACCTGCACCTAAGATAGTGTTTAAATCTGTAATTACAGAGTTAACATTAGCATTTGGTACTGCTGCAGTTGGCATAGCAATCGTTAAGTTCTTCTTAGACTTCTTTGCTTCATCTCTTCCTTCATCGAAGTAAGAAATTTCAATTAGGTCATAAGTTCCACCAACAGTTGAAACCAATGCTGGCCCGTTGATGTTGTGTGGGTAACCCATCTCACGATAAGTATCTCCTCTTTCACCTAGCAAGAAGTACTCCATTTCAACAACCTGGTATCCAGTACCAACTCCATCAAACTGCTCGTTAGTAACAGTAACAGTTGGATAAGTATCAGCAGAAATATCTACTGTAAAGTCATTGTAAATTCTAGTTCTCTTGTCTCCATCAAAACCTACTCCGTAAAGTTTACCTTCTACTGTAAGAGCTGCTGATGCACCTGATCCAGTTTTAGCAAAAGTAAAGTAAGGATTTGTAGTTGCAGTTGCACCTACTTCTCTTGAGAAATTACGATTTAATGATGCGATAAGACCATCAACAACAGCTTCTTGATCATCACCTGTTACAGCTTTGTAAAAACCTTGCTTTAAGTATGTATCTTCTGGAGATAATGAACCATGTCCATTAATCAAGATCTCAACAGTGTATAATGAATTAGCATCAACTGTCAACGCAGAGATAGTTACCAATTTATTTACTGCTGCAGTATAAGCTACTGAGCGTACATCTAATACATTATCTGCTTTGATGGTATCACTAGAGATAATGTTTCCTAGTGCATCCTTTTGAAATAGCTTGAAATCTTCACCAGCAGCCACGGCAGCACCGTTAGCTCCTAAGATTACTAAACTGTTTGCAGATCCAGCTTTTAAAGCTGCAAAGTCTGCTACGTCTGCTGTACCTACGTACATGTGTCTAACCTGATTTTGTCCGGCTAATCCCATAATTCTAAATTGTTTTAATTAATAAATAATTTGTGATACTTTATGTTGCAATATATGGATTAAGTATCAATAATCCTATATTTTTTATTTTAAACTCTTGAGTCTAATGTCATTCTTGATTTTAAAGTTCCATCCCTGTAATCTAATACAGCATTCTGGACAGCTATATTGACAATATCTCTATGTGTCATTGGTGCTAGTTTGCACGTTGCTATTGCAGTCTTGCCTTGTATAGTAAATCCTAATCCTGCCACATCTGGTGCTGAGGTCAAATCTCCTACTATAATAGGGTCTGGATACTTTATATATCTAACGTTGTATCGAGAAATAGGCTCTGCTGATACAATCTCAACAGTTGTCTTTGAATTCTCTTTAGATACATCCACTCTCCAAGCCTTATTTTTATTAGGCTTTCTGAAAGGATTTCTATAACTCACCATAAACTCATCATGAGTAATTGGGTGAACTCTAACAATCTTTCCTTTGTAGATTGGATCTATACTATTTAATGTTACTGTTTCAGCAACTAAATACATCGCTTCATTACTTAGTTCGTAAAATTTTGATTCATCAACCAATCCCCTCGTAGAAGAGATTGGAGATGTTATCTTTTCATCTTGAACTAATTCATTCAATATTCTTCGCGTTCTTTCATTTAATTCGAAAGATGAATTCTGATCTTTAGAGATGTCATAGTTCATCTTAACATATTGCTCTTGAGCAACTGATAAATAAGAACTTATTTCGAAAGTGTCTAATCCAGGTGCTCCTTCGAGAGCATTATTGTATCTTAAATTAAACTCTTCTTTCAACTCTATTGCCGTCATTTATTCTATTTTAACGCGTTCTTTAATCTTGCTTCTAGTGCCAGCCTCATTTCCTGACCTAAGTTACTTGCTAAATATTCAGAAGCAACAGTCAATGTTGGTACGTCTCCGTCAGAGATTGGTTCATCTTCAAGAGTATAAAAATTCTTATCTCTCTTGTTAACTGCACCAAATTCCCAACATGATTCTAGCAATACCTTAGTCTTAAGGTATTCATCACCCATTATAGAACAAACTAAACTTGGGTTCTTTTCTAATTCCTTATGCATTTCTGCTTGCAAGAAATCTAGTTGGTGAGATCTATTGGTATTTCTACCTAATCCTCTTAGAGTATATCTTAAGATCTCTTTATCGTCTTCATACTTAACAAACAACTTGTAAGCAGTTACTTTATAACTTCCTTTTTCAATTTGCTTAGCCATCTCTTCTGATGCCGAAGTAAGTACAAATTTATTGGTAGCCCTATGTTTAACCTCATCTAATGAGTTTGCTACAATAGGACATGATTTTAATACTTTAAATTTAATGTAATCATAAGGATCAGATAGATCTAAGATAACATCATCTTTGCCTAAAAAGATTGGAAGGATTCCCATATTATATGCTTCTCCTTTATTTCCATTCTTATCATGCTCTTTCCAAAAGTCTCCATATATTGAAAGATCTACACCGTTCAGGATACTTTCTAGTCCTGCTTTCTCCACATTAGTTAACAGATTCTTCATCTTGTTGTTATCTAAAGTTGGTGCAGGTATGGAGATTTCAGCTCCATTTAATAGTCCACCGTAAGCAACATGCTTTACATCTTTAATCCCATTTTTTTCATTTGGGACATACTTAACAGTTACTTTTTTATTCACCAAGAAATCAGTACGCACTGTTTCTTCTGTTGCTCCCTTTGAAGCAGTTTGCTTTTTAGCCATTTGTTTACTTATTTAATATTCTTCCTTCCTTATTTGTGGCAGTGTTTTCAGATCTGCCAACTGTTTAAAAGACTTCGACTGGGACGCTGTTCTTAAGGGTAGCGTTCAAAGTACTGTTATTTTAAAATATTCTCCTCAGCGAACAACTGAGGAGAATAAGTTTATTATCACTACGCTAATACGTAAGGGATGATTGATGCTGTACGAGATGGGTCATAAACCACAACTCCTAATTGACACCATTTAGTGATAGTACCACTATCCTCTAAAGTTCCCATGTTACCGTTGTTTACAGCTCCAGTAAATGGATTTCTGAAACCCCATTGGTAACCTCTGATCTCATCAGCACCTTTAACTTGTACCTTCTGAATGTTTGGAGATTCAGTTGTACCCATGTAAAAGATGTCATAACGATAAGATTCAGCTACACCGTTAGAACCAGGGATTCTAATTGTGTTACGTACCTTGTCATCATAGAAGTCATCAACTTCTAATTTTACTGTTACACCATTTGGTGCCATATACTCAGTAAACTGGAATCCAGCCGCCATAGCATTGCTATGTAATTCTGAGTTTGTATTCTTCACTGTTGCAGGATTAGTTCCTGGAGTAGATATATTTGCAGACCATCCTGAAGTTGTAGTTAATACAGCTTTGTGGAATTCAGCAGCACCTCTTTCACCAGTACGTAAGATAAACACACGTTGGTCAAATCCTAACTTACCTTCTGATAATCCGAAAAGGATTTCCTCAAGCATCTCAATAGAGAACTCGTTGTAGAAGAATGTGTTAGATTGCTCCATTTGCTCACGGATACCAGATCCAATTTTGATTGCACGACCTGAAACATCTTTGTTGTGGTACTGACCATCAGCAGTTCTGTTTGTTTTACCGTACATTAAGAATTTATTCTTGTATAAAGAAAATTCTTGCTCAACTAACCAATCTTCGTATAATGCTAATGCACCAAATACTTTCTTGTTACCAGCTTTGTCGATAACAGGAATACCCATTACAACTTGCTTGTTAGTTGCGTCACCTGGAAGTTTGTGGTCAATACGTATTGTAGTTAACTCACCTCTCATAGAAACTGGAGTTACTCTACGAACACCACCTACTTCTCTCGAAAGACCTTTTCCTACTGGAGCAAACTCTTCCTTAAATCTCTTACCTGAAGTTAATTCAGAACCAGGAATACCTGATCTATCTGAACCTGCGATCTCACAAGTATGTATCCATTGAGATCCTGATGGATAACCATCATCTAATACTCGGATTGGATACGCTTCATTTCTTTCACCAACTATGATTTCTCCTTTGAAGAACCATTGTTCACCAAATGTTAGTTGGAATTCTTGTCCACCTTCTCCGATGTTGTTGTCACCAGATGTTACAGTAGCACCTTTAAAAGTTGCTTCTACTAATGGAATGTTTCTACGAGAACTACCAATGAGTTCCCAGAAGTACTCATTATCGTTGTCTACTAGCTTAGTATCAAACTTTGATAGCATGTTCTCAAGAGACTTACCTCTATTGATTGCCAAAAGTTTAATCATAGCATCATTAATCTTTGTTGGAGCTGTCTTCCAAATTGCACCTAAAGTGTTCTCTGGATTAATCATACCAGCAAAGGCTTTTGCGTCAGTTACTTGGAACCTACCTAATTGCATAATTAAATTGTTTTAAAAAGTTGTTATTATTCTATTTCTAAATCCTTAAGATCTGAAAGTTTAAAATTAGATTCAGGATCAGCAACATTAGTGTCAACTTTTCCATCCTCAGTAAACTTTGTACCTCTTAATAAATTTTCTATTTTGTTGGATGCCTTTGTCTCAGCTTTGTTTCCAAATACGCTAAGATCTTTAAGTCCATCCGTTAACATAAAGATTGCTTCTAGCTTAATTCGAGATCCAATAGGATCAGCTTTTTGAGCTTTAATAAAAGCATTTTCTTTATTGTCAACTTCGGTAGTAATCTGGTTATACAACTGATCTTTTTGAGAATCAGTTAAAGCAATACCAGGAAGTACTTCCGGGGTTGAGGAAATATAATCTTTAATGTCATTTAAAGACCTTGTTTCCTTTTCTTTTGCAGCATCAATAGTAGATTTCAATTTAGTCCTCTCTGAAGCAATTAAATTCTTTAAAGCAAACTCTGCATCTTCTACATCTGTTCCTGCATCAATACTACGTTGTGCTAGAGACTTAGCTCTATCTACATCGTAGCCTTTATCTATAAAATCTTGAGCAATAGCTGTACGCCTAAACTCAATATTATTTTCATTTCCAATAAACTCTGGTGTCACCTTTTCAAGCTTCTCAATAGTGTTATGCATTTGAGTAACTTGATTTACTGGTGCTCCAGCTTTTACTGCTTCATCAATAGCTTTCTGTTTGTCAGTAAGACTATCATTAATCTTCTGTTGGATAGCATCTTCAATATCCTTCAGTGATTTAATTTTTGTAACATCAAGCTCAGGTAAAACTCCTTTAGCAATGAACTCAGCGGCTAAGTTAGAATAAAGCTGTTCAGTCTCATTCAGTTTAGGAGAGGAAGAATTACCGCCTTCATCACTATCAGCAGTCTTACCTGCCTGAACTTGATTGTTTTTATCTTTATCCTGTCCAGCTACGCTCTCTGAGCTATCTTTTGGATCGCCCTCACCGTCAGAATTTGTATTATCGTCTATACCTTTTCCATCATTGTCTGATGCTGGTGGTGTACCATCTGCTGCAGGTTTATCACCTGCTGGTGCCTTTGTTTCCTGATTACCATTCTCATCAAATAAACCTAATGAGTCTGTATCAAAACTAAGATCACCTAAATTTAATTCTTCCATATTAAATATAAGTTATTTATTCTCCTTAACTACAAATGTAATTAATTACTGCTCCTAACGCCAATAACTATTATAGCTAAATAGTTTACTTTTTACTTCTAAATATTGTCCACTCGTAACCAAAAGTTACATTTTTAAAAGAATCATATCCAACAGAGAATGTATTACCTTTCTTTCCTCTAATACCTATGTGTGCAGAAACCATTGGATCTGCTTGAGATCCTTGTACTGATGGTAAATGAGCTTTAACCCCTCCAACTATTGATAGCTTTGGGAATCTAGTAACTACTTCAGGAGTATATGTTATTGTGTCTCCTTTTATTGTGTAATCTATATCATATCCTAGTAATGTTCCTCTAGTCCTAAATGATCCATCTATTCTAATATCATCATCATCTACAATAGTGCCTTTCCAAGTATTAAGGGAAATGCTTTCTAGGAATAAATTTTTTGCTTTAAGAGAATCATTCTCTTTCATAGCTGTTTCGTATTGTGCTTTATAAGTTGAGTCAACTACAATTTCTTTTATTGCAGGCAGTGGATTACCCGGAACTTCTATCTCAATAGTCACGGTATCTTTCACTACTTCCTCCACATCATTAGTAACACTACCACTTTGATCTTGTGTTACTATTGTCACATCTTCAATTGGCTCATCTGAACCATTCCAGTTCATGTATGTAAGTAAAATTACTAATGCAGTAAGTATTGCAATAGTGTAGTCTTTAAATCCTAGTTTCATTATATCTGATCTTTAATCTCAATAGTGAATTCATCATCCATGATTTTATTAAGTTTCTTCATGGTGTTTGCACTATTTGTGATATCTTTAAGTCCATCTCCATTGATGTCGTATATTCCTTCTCCAGGAAGTAAGCATCCGCGAGTATTTGTATAGTAGTTTCCAACATGTATAAGTATGTAAGATCTACCAGGTACATTAATTAAATGAAAGTGATCTCCATATTTAGGAGAATTTCTTTTGACCACATCGTAAATACCTTCAGGTATTCTTGATATTGAATTTTGATTGCCTTTGTCAGCTAATTCCAACATGAATCCTTGAAATAATTCCGTACCTATTTTGTCTAACACTCGAAACTTTCCTAAAGTTTGAATGTCATTCTCAAAGAACCTAATTAGTTCTATTTTCATTTTAGTCATAGCTGTATCATTTACTTCTTTTTTGTCAAAGTTTGTAAACTCTTCCTGTTTTACTGTTGGTTTGTAGCATCTAATATTATCTTCACATCTATTATTATTCCACCTATACCAACGATTGTTTTGTTTAAGAAGCGAGGATATTTTATTAATTCTCCTTCTAATACAACTCCGTTTTGGCCTTTCCATCTTTCTATGAATCTTACGGGAACTTTCTTACGCATTACTTCCCTGTCGTGTCTTTTAAATTGGTCAGATGTTTTCTTGTCCCAAACTTCATAATCAGTCTTGCCTATATAATCTTCAGAAGTCTTTGCTAATGGAACAAGAATTTTTTGTTCGTAATCAGGGTTAAGAAATAGCATCTTACCATTAGTGTCTTTTAACCAGATAGGAACTGGTACGTCTGAGTGAGATGATTCAAATATGATAAGCTGATTTCTCAAATTAACAATCTCCTTATTCCTATGCTCAAGTATTAGTTTCACATCATCAACCTCAGTTCTTAAGGCAGTCACTTCTATCTTTAAAGCAGATACTATATCTTTGTATTCTTGCACTAAAATTTCAAACTCACTTGAGTTTTGTTTACTTGCGTTTGTTTTATAAGTAAAAAAAGAACCAAGACCTCCTCCTGCTATCGCAGAAATAATTCCTATTATTGTACTTCCTATCTCCATTGACCATTATTTTTAATTGTAATATACTATTGTAAGAGGTTAAATGTACAAAATCGTTGTGTCTATTCCTATTACGTATTATAGCTGTATGGTGTTAATATTCGATTAACCGTAATGATAGATTACGGGTATTACCCATCAATCTAAACTACCAACT